>Ga0209645_1000807_pt1 | contig 15994 bp, 1 predicted proteins | sample ETNvirenome_6_30_FD_184070 | JGI IMG/M metagenome (GOLD analysis project Ga0209645, IMG submission 184070) | Marine viral communities from the Pacific Ocean - ETNP_6_30 (SPAdes) (version 2) | ecosystem: Environmental > Aquatic > Marine > Oceanic | place: Pacific Ocean | collected 2013-06-19
AAACTCATTAAAGAAAATTTGTTTCAAGTTATGATTGTCAGGGTTATTAGCAACAAGATTTAATTTACTCATAGATTTAGAAGCATCACCTACTGTCTTACCTGATGCTGTTTTCAATCTTTTTATTAATCTTTGATCTATAAGACCTAATGCTTTATTATTATTAAGTATTACTTCAAACTCACTAAACTCTTGATTCAGTCTCTTTCTAATCAGATCTCTTATACTAACACCTAAATCTTGTTCTATTAGTTTTTTTGCTGCAGTATAATCAAAGTTTTCATTTTCATTAGCTTCTTTTTCTAATCTTTCAATAACTGTATCATTAATTGATTTAGCTCCTGGTTCTACTGCTTCCATAACACCAGTCTCATCAATAATAGCCTGTGTAGCTTCTGATACTTTTTCTACAGTTATAAGATTTTTAGTATACTGACCCCTTAACCACTGTTGTAAATTTCTAGTTCTTGTGTAATATGTTACACCAGCTATATTAACCAAATACTTATTGTTATTAGTTTTGGTTGTAGTCATATCATTTCCTAATAGATCTTGTAGTTGCTGTACATCATATCCATTAGAATCTTGAACACCTATATTAGTTATAACATATTTTTCTTTACTTAACTGATCTTTTCTTCCTGTAGCAAATATAGAACCAATACTAGGAACATTTGATTTTAATGACAAACGCTGAATTACACTTGGATCTACAATTAAAAGTTGTTTAGATCCTAGTTCTAAGTTCTCTATGTTATTTTTTGCAGTTTCTGCAACACTTAAACCTTGATTCTCACCAAATACATTTAACTGTTGTACTTTAGTTTTACTCTCACTTAATAGATGTTTACCATTATATAATTTAAATGCTCTACCCCCTTGATCATTATACCCAAGTACATTATCTTTTGTGTATCCTTCCTTTTCAAATCTTTCTCTATTTATTCTATTTAACTCAGCCTTAATAACATTATCTTCAAATTTATCTATAGTTTCTTCTGTTAATGTTGACTTGCCATTTGAATAATTAACAGTCATTTGTATAGGTAATGATATCCAATCCGCTGTATTAGACTCAGATATTACTGTTACATTAATTAATGAGTTTGTAAATGGTACTTTTTTACCTCCCTCATCAATATAATATCTATCAGTTAATTTTCCTGTTGCATTATTAAAATCACTTAAATATAAATTAATTGCTGCTGCCGCAAACTCTGCACCAGAAACAGAACCAAAAGATTTATTTTTAGCTGATCCCTTGTTAAACTTACTACTTGCTTTAAAGTTACCATTTTCATCTGCCTCTAATGAAGCAAACTTAACACCACCTAATCTTGCAATTCTAAGTTTACCAGATACAACTAACTCTTTAAATCTAGGATCTGATAATAAAGACTGTTTATCTAAAAATGGTTTTTCTAATAATCTAGATATATCATCCTCTGTATTTAATTCAGCTACCTTCTCTAAGTTATAAGTTGGCATTTGATGAGCATATATAAGTTTACCCTCTGCATTTCTAAACACTGAAGACCCTACAGTTATATCAAATATTGAATTTAGTTCTGCTAATTTTTTAATTCTAAACTTAACGTCAGTTCCAGTTGTCACATCATTATCATCACCTGATGTATCTTCCTCATGCATATCATAATAAAGATTTGCTTTTGGATTACCAGTTGTTGTCAAACCGTGAGCTGCAATAGCAGAAGCAATTTCCTGCACATCTTCCATATTAAATATGTTATTTGATGTAGGCTTAAATGCTCTTACAAATCTCCTTTGCTCTGTTGTTTTATTTGCAATACCATTATTAAGAATTATAAACTGTATAGTCATAGGTGCTATGTCCATACCTAACTTATTATATAAGTCTTTTGATATTTTTTCTGATTGCTCTTTTAATTTAGTTTGAGCCATAGATTTTTGATCAGATAAAAATTCTATTTTATTAAAAATACTTTCAGCAGCATTTCTTTTTGTTTGACTTGAGTTTAAACCATCTACTAAGATAGAGTAATGATCTTGCCAGTTATCTATTTGTGTAGAGGCATCATCTTTACTTGTAGCATCAAATATATTTGTAATACCATTATCTTCATCAATTTCTATTTGATAGTAATCTGATCTTAATTGAGTAAACCCTTTTATTACTGCTTGAAAAAATCCTTGATCTACAACTTGATCTAAATTATAATTACCAGCTAGTATATCCTCTAAAGTATAATCTGATAAATTAAACTTAGTAAATAGATCACCTATAGCTGCTCTTGTATCATCGTTTTGATTCTCAAAATACTTAAGTCTTGCTAACATTTGATGTTGATCAGTAATACCTGCTAATGCTTTCATTAATGTTGTATATACATTAACATAATTTACAGGAGCTAATACAGGTAACTTAGTTATAGGATCTGTTACTTGTTTAAATCTTGTAGCAAGAAAAATACGTATACCCTTGCTTAAAGACTTGAAACCACCTATCTCATTTGCAGAAGCCTCAAAGTCTTCATCATTTTTTAAACTATCTTCTAAACTTAATTCATTTCTTTCTAATGCTACATCTCTATCTTCTATCTGAATATCAAATAAATTTAAAAAGTCTGATACACTTTTAACAACATCATCTTTATATTTTATTAAACTATCATATTTTTCTTGTAAATCATCTGCAAAATCATCAAACTCTGGCATTTCAGCATAGTAAAGCTCACCCGATTCTGTTGTTCTAGCTGGATCTTGTGATGCAATATATTCATCAATGGTTTGATTTAACAACTCATTAGGATTATATGTACCAGTAAAATCTATTTCTCTAGCTAACTCTTTTTGTTTTCTTAAAAAGTTTGCAGCCACTGAACCTACAATAATTTCTGTTTCATTACGGTCAAAGAAATTATTTATATAGATTATCTTTTGATCATCTTCTCTAACAGTTAAACTTGTACTTGGAATAGGATTACCTTTACGTATTGCAAATGCTATATTACTTAATGCACCTGTTTGTTCTAATACTGTTGAGTCAGTAAGTGCAGATTCTGTAAATCTGTTTTTTTGTATTGCAGCTTCTTTATACTTACCGCTATCAATATCATTAAATAAACCTTGAAGATCTCCTTTGCTATATGTAGTAAATAATGACTTTATAAAATCAATTATACGTTGGAAAAAGCTTTTAACTTCTGTATCAATCTTAGTGCTTCTTGGATCTGTTTTAAACAGTTCAAATTGATCTGCTAAATACTCTTCAAAAATTACATTATTAAGATCTTTATTAGCCATCTCAGCATATACTCTAGATAATTTTCTCATGTGAGCTCTTGCATCTGCTAATGATTTTACAAATACACCATTATCAATTTCATAACCTTTAGATGAATTTATTAAAGATAATACATCATTACTTGCTATATCTAAAAACTTATTAATATCAGCTTCAGTAAGCATCATTCTAAATACACCATGAAAAGCTTCATGATATCTATAACCCGTTTGTTTACCTACATATAATACACCAGATAAACCCTCTATACCTTTAGACAACTTAGCTACTTCTATAGCAAATGCACCCAGCGTAATACCATTACTAATAAGCCTTCTACCTAAATCTTCAATATCTTTAATTTGTATATAGTCAGGAAGATTATTGTTAGCCCAAGTTATAAATTCATTTATTTCTTCAACATTTCTTCCATCAAATTCATTAGATGTAATCTTACCTATCAGATTACCTTGCAACTTAACAATCTCATTCTCTAAATCTTTAATTTCTTTTTGATTCTTAACTGCATTTCTTGCTTGAAGTTTATATGTACCTTCTGATTTACCAGGATTAGCTTCTTTAAACTCTTTTATATATTGAGCTGTTAAAGATTTTTTTAAGTTTTTTAACTCAGCTTGTTTTGTTTTAATCTTTTTTGCAAGATCTTGATTATTATATTCAGCTTGTAAACCTTGATCATCTTTTGCTAATGCACCTTCTATTGTAGAATTTTGCCCTGCTAATGTTAAATCAATATCTGTTTGTTCTTTATATAAATCAATAATATCTTTTTCTAGTTGTGTTAAATCTTCAACACCAACACTATCTATTCTTTCTTTTATACCCTCTATAATTTCTGCAGGTATCTCACCACTTTCAATAATATTATTATATGCTTCTTCTGTAAGAGGTATAGCTTCTATAAATGTCTCTGTACTAGATTCAGTACCAGTTGGTGGTGTTTCTTCTGATTTAAATCTATTGATCTCATTCATCTTATCTCTTAATGAATCCTCATTAGTAAAGTTTAGATCAGCTTTTTGACCCCATCTTAAACCTGGAATTATATTAGCTGATAAACCTATACCTTCTAATGCAGTAGTATTAGATAAGTTTCTTGGTAAATTAGGAACAAAACTTTGATCTGTTAACTCAAGCTTTAGACCTTGACTTTTAGCATCATTATTTTTATTAATTCTATTATTGATAATTATAGCTAAACCTTTTAGATCAGAAATCTCATTTAAATCTTCTTCATTTAAAAAATCAGTTACAGATTTATTATCATTAGTCTTATAAGTTACTTCTAAACCACCTCTTTTATTAAATCTTAAAAATACATTAGACCCAGGTAAAGATGTTTGTATATAAAAACCTTGTTCTATTAACTTATCAGTTGCTTGATCACCAACTACTTCAGGATCAAACGTATCTGTTTTAGCTTTAAAATCTCCATTCTCATCTTTTACTTCAGATAATAACTCTTGTTGTGTACTCTTTATATTGTTTACAATGTTAACACCATCTTCTTGACCAAAAGCATCTAACTTTAATTCAAAGTAAGCTATATCTCCATTCTTAAGTGTGACAAATTGAACATATCTACCCATACCAAGATCAGTCAAAGATTCAAAACCATCCTTCTGCATTTGGTCTACTATCCTTTTAGTTATAATCTCTTCCTCTCTACTACCTGGTTCTAAATTACTAGTAGGTACTCTTCTAGCTCTTCTTTGTCCTGTCTTTCTATCTCTTCTTAAATCATATATAATAGTATATCCTTCACCACCTTCTTCAAAAGTTTTACTTTCTAAATCTTCAAATGCAGTTGAAGCAGTTTTACCTTGCTTACTACTTAACACTGGTTGTCCATTTTTGTCTACTCTCCAACCATGATAACCTGGAGTAACATTAAGCTCTACACCATCTAAATCTTTTATATCTATAAATAGACTTTGTGCACTTCCTAATTTTTTTTCTACTTGCTGTTGTATTAATAATGCTTTAGTATAGTTTCTTCTGACAGATGCAGCTAGCTCTTCTGATGTTTGTCCACGTTTCTTAATAAATAGCTTCTCAGCTTGTTCAGGAGTTATTTTAGTTCCGTCAATCTTATTACCTTCTGGTGTAAATAACAAAGCTGAATTTAAACCAGCAACAATGGCAAATGGTTTACCCTGTATCATTATAGTCATTTGATACTTATTCTGACCATAACTTAACTGATTGTTAGCTTGATATCCCTCTGCAACATTATAATTTTTTAAATTTGGTTGAACCTCTTTATAAGCAGCATTTCTTTCAACTAATATTTCTATGCTTTCTCTTTGCTCTGGCGTTAAATCTCTTAGCATTTTTGAAAACGTCTCTTCATTACTAAGATCTAAGTCAGCATACTTTCCATATAATAAAGATCCTTCTTCCACCTTAGCACCTACAAATCCAAATAATGTTAGAGGTTGAAACTGTGAAACTTTTGTTGTTAGTGATGATGTTAAATCTACAGCAGCTTCTTCTACCTTATTAAAACCTTGATTACGGAATTCTTCAGGAGAAAAATATGGATTAAAATCTTCTGTCTTCTCTGCAGGATCAAGAGGTTCAAGATGCATGTTTCCAAAACTCTTAACCTTTTTTCTTGTAGCTTTAACTATATATCTTTTACCACTAGCATTCTCTACTATATCTCCTGTTTTATATTGTTTACCATCAAAATTAAAAGCCTCATTTGTACCTATATTGTTTACATACCAACCATAAGCTTTTCTAGCTCTTTTCTCTACTGCTGCTTGTGTTTCACCTTTTCTAGCAATATAACCTGTTTGTATGTATGTTGCTTTCTTATCTAGAGTTTTATATTTTTGATATAAGTTTTTACCTTTACCATCTACTATAGTATAAATAACTTCAGGGTTATTATTTTCATCATATGTAGTAGTCTTTAAAAGATTTACTCCAGCTGCCTCATCAGAAACAATTATCTCTTGTGTAGAATCTATTTTATCTTTTGGTAGTGTACCTCTACCAGCTAACTCTGGAGATACGTCAGAATAATCTACATCATTTTTTGTTAATATACCATTAGTACCTATAATCAATGGATTCCTGCTATTATCTTTTAACCACTCATCCATTGTAGGATACTTCTCTTTATCTATATTCTCATCATTTTGATAATACTGATCTAACTCATATCTAGATTTAATAATATTTTTACCTCCTAATGTAGATTGAGCAAACTTATTTAAATCCATATAAGGACCATCATTTACAGTATAAGATGATTTATACTGTTGATGTAATCTTTTAATAATATCTCTTGTATTTTGATCTCGGTTATAGTATTGTTGATATACACTTCTTCCTACTACACTATCAAAATCTGGCTCTTTTGTATCTTGAGTATCATCCTGTGCTTCAGCCTGTGACTCTTGTCTTTGTGCATCTTTTTGTTCTGCAGTGCTAACACTCTGTGACTTTTTAAGATCCTCAATTCTTTCTTGAACTCTTTTAAATAATACAGGATCACTTGCTGCTGTAATTCTACCATCTTCAGAATAATAAGTAGTAGGAATAATACCTTTCTCTAAAAATAAAATAGCTTCTTCAGGATCAGGTTGTATGCTTTCTTCTTGACCAAGAGCTGTTAACCATGCTGCTCTTATTCTTTTATTTTGATATCTTTCTAATCTAAGATTTTGTTCATTTTTATCTTTAAACTTTTCATATACATTCTTCATTACCCCACCAATCCTATCAATATATGCATCCATATATTCAGGAGCCATCAATGTCATGTGTGCTTTATAGTAATCTCCTGCTCTACCTTTTAAGAAACCATAATCTATAACATCAACAAGTACTTTATCTAAATCAGCACCTTCAAAAATTTCACCTTTTGATTCAGCAAGAAAACTTAAATAATCACTAAAAGCTTTTGATAGACCAGAGGTTTTATATTTTCTTTTATCAAATCTACCAATAGTCCGTGAAGCACCAGGCTTACCATCAGCACCAAATACTAAGTTACCTTCAGGATCTATACCAATTATATCTTGATATTGTATACCTTCACTAACTACTTGATTATCTGGATTGTTTAATATATCTGCAAAGTTTGTAAGAAGTTCTAATTTTTTCTTTTTAAATTTTATTAATTCTTTTTCTGCCTTTGTCTTACCTTCTACTGCCACCTCTTCTTCTAATAAACCAATCTCTTTTATTAATTTTGTTGGGTCAGTTAAAATATCTACATCTAATGCACTAACAGATTTTAATGCAGGATTACTAGTTAACTTTGTATAAATACTATTAGATCTTTTTATAGCTTGTTCAAATGTATCTCTAGTATATAAAACCATCATTTTTGCATGCTCAAATGCAGCTTGTTTAATAACTTCATTCTGATATTCTCTACTACCCTTTTTAAATCTACTAGGTCTAGCAGGATTTATAAACTTATCATTAAACTCTTTATGATTCTTTTCTATCTCATTTGCTCTATCTGAAAACTTATCTAATCTTTTTCTTAATGTAGCTGCAGAAGATTTATTAGCAGGACCAGCTGCCTCCATTAATGACTTATCATCCATCTTCTTCATGTCATTAATAAAATCTTTGAATATACCCATCTTACCAGTTACCATAACTGTATTTAAATGAGAAAATATTGATGCATCATGAGCATCTCTATTACTAATAATATCACCTACAGAAGCAGCAGCATACATTGTTTGATTAAAATTCTTCTGTGCTAATGCATTTAGTTTAGATATATCAAAATATTTTGCAGGATCATCATATACTTCATTAAGATGTTTAACTGCTAACTCTCTGTTCTTACGTTTTTCTGCAACAAAAGCATCCCAGTTACCATCCTTCATATATTTACTATATCCTTTTCTAAATATATTTGGTACATTATTAGTTAAAAATCTTTGTGGGCCCTGTATCATTCCCCCCATCATAAAACCAGACATAAATACTTTAAATCCTTCAGAACTCATCTGTGAACCAACACCTTTTTCTACTGCTGCCATAATATCTAAAGCAGGATCTCTTTGTAAAGTATCTGTACCTAAAAATGTTTTTCTTGCAGTTTGATAGTTTTCTGTCATTTCAGCCAACTGCATATCTAAATCAGCTGACATATCCATTGCATACAATGTATCATAATAAGAAGCTACCCCTTTAGCTGTTGCCTCTTGAGCTAATTCTTGTAAACCTTCTGCAAAGTTTGCTACTGAATATTTTAATCCTGTTGCTAATACATGTTTTGCTGATCCTCTTGCACCAGCTTGATACATTCTTCTAAATACATTACCTATCAGCCAGTCATCACCCATATCAGTAAAGGCTTTACCTGTCTTTGCTTTTCCTTTTGCTCCACCAAAAAATATACCACCCCACTTTGTATCTAATGCTTGATCTGCTGTTCTTGCTAATGGTCTAAAACCATCAAGTGCTGTTCCTAAAACTAACTTATTACTAAAATATATAATAGGAAAGTTAATCATTTGTGTTGTAAAAGCAGCTTGTCTTGCGTCAGATGCAATCATATTTAATTGATCTACTGTAGGAGAATTATTATCCATAGCTTTATATATATCTTCATATAAAGCATACTGTCTTTCTTGTTCAACCAAACCTGCTTCCATCTTAGATTCAGCTTGACTTAAATTAACTAGTCTAACGTCTCTATAGAAACCTCCAAAGTAAGCATTAGCTTTTGCTAGATTAGTCATGTTTTCACCTGACTTAGCAGCTGTCATAATTTTTTTGTGTGCATATAAAGTACTTGGTGTAAATATTCTAGCTAATACTCTACCTGTTGCATTAGTACCTGACCTTGCAGCATTATAAAATGCTTTTGCATTATCAAATTTACTTATAGTTTTTAGAAAATCAGTAGATAGATTCTTATATGTCTTTAAAGAAAACATTCTTTTAAAAGCATCAAAACCTCTTTTAGCATTAGCTGCTGTTCTAGCATATAAAGCACCAGCTGTACCACCACCACTAAAGTATGTAGCTGTAGCTAATGCTGCTTCTTCTAAAAGAATATTACTAACTATACCAGCTGTATATGCACCATTAACAAATAAATCATTAAAAAATGCTCTTACTCCTGTACTACTAGATCTACCTATTCTCATTGCATCTTCCATAGCTTGAGCTCCTTGATAGTCTGCAAGTCTATTTTCACCTTGTAAAAAGTCTCCTATACTTCTATAGTTAGATGTAAATGCATCACCAAATAAAGTTCCAAAAGCTGACATAGATCTTTGGAAATTGCTCCACTTACTAGAGTTAGTATTATAATATGCATCATTATTAGCCATAGGATGAAAACCTAACTCACCAAAATCTGGATGTGCATAGTATCTATCTAACTCATATTTTCTAGCATTATAACTTATAGGATGTCTATATGCTGGAGTTGCAGAAGGTAAACTTGTTGCAGCTGTAGTTTGCATAGATGATGCTAAAAATGATTTTCTTCCTTCTGGATTATTTAAATTAAACTGTGCAGTATTTGCTTCCCAAGGATTAAAAGAATTACCTGAGTTACCTGGATATATAGAATTTAAATTACTATTAGGAAGTTCTAGTTGATATTTTGACATATCAATAGCAGCACGATCAATCATATCTTTAAATGGCTGATCATCAAACTTAGGTTGATTTTCTATAGCAACATCTATTGCTCCTAGAAAAGAATCCTCATGTATATAATTATCATCAGATCTAAAATTATAATCTACAATTCCTGTACCAGGACCACTTATCTCTTCAGTAAAGCCATTAGGAAAGTTTGTAGTAGATATATTATTAATATTCATATTAGATACATCTACCTCTGATGGTGTTACATTTGGTAATGATTGATTTAAATTTTCATCTAGCTCCGCCATGATTGATTTTATTTATTTAAAGATTGTTGAATCTTTTTTTGCTGTTGTAGATTAGTCAAAGATATTTCATACAATTTTTGTTGCATGTTCATTTTTTGATCATCTAACTGTTTTTCATCTATACCAAATATAGGGAATGCTACTGGTTTATCAGGAACAATATTACCTGTTTTTTGATCAACACCATACATGTATGATTCAGCAATATATTGACCATTACTATTTTGGTATATAGTAAAACTTCCACCATTTGGAATAAATGGACTTTCATATTTACCTTCATTCCTTATAATAGTAGCAACTTGATTTATAATCTGATTCTTACTTGCATAAGGATTATTATCTTCACTAGAAGGATACATTAAAGTAACACCCTCTGTTAATTGTTTAAATAAATTTTTATCTATTTTATCTATAAAAGTTTTTCTTTCTTGTAAAAACTCTGGAGAAAATCTAAGATATCTAGCTGCTACTGGTTCATTATCAGGTTGATTTGCTCCACCTGCTTTCTCTACATAAGTATCAGTTACAAAAAATCTAGATTGAGTTTTATCTGTTAAACCAGTTCCTTTAGCAAGATCATCAAATGCATAATCTAAAAACTTTCTTACATTTGCATTCTCTTTAATTGATTCAAATGTTTGTGCTCTTGCGTCTCCAGTAGTAATTTTTAAATCTGCAGGTGGTACATTATAAAAGACATTAATTAAATCTTTCATCATAGGTATTGTCTGTGCATTTGGAGCAGCAACGTCATAACTACTAACATATTGGTTTTCTAATATTTGATCTCCAAACTCAGGTAATCCTCTAATAAATGCTCTTCTATCAAATGTTAATTCTAAATCATTTGCATTTTCATTTGTAGAAACACTTCTCATATTAGAAACAAAATCATCATAAAATTTTCTTCCATCCTCTAATGCTGCTTCACGGTTAAATTTAAAACCTCTAGGTCCTGAAGGTCTTGATGGTCCTCCATAACTACCTACAACACCTGTTGTTGGTGAGGCAAAAGTAGCTCCACCGCCACCTCCACCATCAAAGTACCAATAATCATATCTTAAATACTCATAATCATCTCTAAATAATGTATTAAAAAGACCATCTCCTGCACCAGCATTTTTTGCTCTCATCCAAAAGTCATAATCATCTTTATCTCTGCTACCAGTATTCTTAAATTGGTTTGCCATTTGAGCTCTATCTCCCTCTGTACCATACATTATATTTGCAAACATATTAGCATACTCTTCTCTACCTAATAATCTTGTTTGAGGTTTACCTTTAGTATCTAAAATTGGTTGATCAACATTACCATTTGACATTGCAAAGTTTACTTGATAAGGTAATAGACCTTGATTATATAATTCTATTTCACCTTCTGTAAGTACAACACCTGGTTTTTCTTGTAGATATTCTCCAGTTTCTATATCCTTACCAGAGGCACCTGTGCTAACTGATAACTTACCTTGTGATAATTGTTCTGCAGTAACTTTATTATTTATATTTGTATATACTTCATTTTGTGCTGCATTAGCTTTTATGATCATATCTTTCTGCATATTAATGCTTTCAATCAATCTTCCTATTTGTAATGCTGTTTTAGCTCCTTCTTCAGTTTGAGATAAAGTTGGAAAGTTCACACTTACTACAGAACCATCTTGCAATTTTATATAAGGAGCATCATTAGCATCTGGACTTGTAGTCTCAAACATATTTATAACTCCATTGACAAGTTTATCTAACTCTTGAACGTTAGCTTGATTAAACCCTTCGTATTGATTTCTTATATCTTCTTTTGATAAATTACCTGTTTGATTTTCATATAGTTCATCTATTAACTCATCTGTTACCATTACAGGATCTAATTGATTAAACATATCTGCTGCACTTCCTGTAACTTCTTTACCGTTAGGATACTGAGAATTATGAACAGTATATTTATATTGACCATTACCTTGATAACCACCAAAGCCTATAAAGTTAGATGGTAAAGTAGAACTTATTGTTTCAAATAATTGTAAACTTGTTTTATTTAATGTTTGATACTGTTGTGCCTCAACCTCGTCATTACTACTAAACATATTGTAAATGTCCATTGGTGATCCACTTATTTTTTCATCACCTTGTTTTACCTTTACACCACTAAACAAATTAACATTAGCTGCATTAGAAGCATTCTCAGCTTCTTTTAATGCCATGTCATATAAAAACTTTTGATTCATTTTAGCCATGTCCAACTTGTGTTGATACCCCATTCTAGCCACTTGGAACTGATGTTGTCTTTCAAGTTGTTTAAATGGATTAGCTTTTAATGTTCTTTCAGCATCAACTAAACTATATGCTTTTGCAGCAGACATCATCTTAGGTGCCATGTTTCCACCCATCCATGCAGCAAATGCTATATTTTTTAATTTGTTAATATCATCTGTTGGTTGTTTAACCTCTTTTAATCTTTGTTCTGTTGCATCTTTATTAGCTTTTGCAATATTTAAATTATATGCAGAAATTACTAATGCTTCTTCTGCTGAAGATCCAGGTACAACATTATTTCTTTTTGCCCACTCTTTCCAATTCTCATCAGCTTGTGCAGCTTGATTATAAATTGCCATGTCATTAACTAACTTTTTAGTCTCTTCGTTAGCAAACTTCTCTATAGTTGTTCTGTACCAATCCATTTCAGCAGCTTGTACACTACCAAACTTTTGTGCATTTTCTTTACCATAATTATAAGCTTTAACTTGTGCTTCTAATAAATAAGCTTGACGCACAGAAGGATCTTGCATTACTGTATTTTGTAGATAATCAGCTGCTGGATTTGTTATAATAGGTATTGGTTCTTTATTATCATCTAATATTAATTTACCAGTTTTAGCATCTCTTTCATATCCTGTTATATGATTAGTAAGAGCTGTTCCATTTTGTGTTGTAACAATCCAATCTCCTTCTAGTGTAGTTTGTTTAATCTTTAAACCACTATCTTTTAGTGCATCAAATGATTTTTGGTAAAGGTTTGGATTTGCAATATAGTCAGGCATACCTTGTGCACGTATATCTTCAAGAGGAGCATTTTTAAATTTTTCTAATTGCATCTGCAATCCCTGCATACCTATATCCCAATACTTTTCATCACCTTCAGCTTTTAATCTATTACCAACATTTACTTGATTCTGATACTGTTTAGTAAATGCCATATCAGTAATAAGTTGTTTATCTTCAAAGAAAGGTTTAAATATTCCTTTAGCTACATCTACATTTTGTTGTAGAGATAAATCTAAACCTGATACTTGTTTCAAACCATTACTAATTCTATTAGAGTATTGCTCTCTCCTTTCTTTCATATCATCTCTAGTCAAAGGAGCATATACTACTTTACTGTATAAATTATTTAATGCTTTAAAATTTGTGTCATACCTATCCTGCCTAACTGATAGAACATCAGAAAGAAACTTATAGTCTGGCTTGAATGGCTCCAAGACAGGTATATAATCCGTTACTCCTTTTATATAAGTTGCCATATTACAAAGATACTAAATTTTTATAGTTTGTCATATTTATCATAATACACTTTTAAAGTTTATTACTTATTATAGGGTAGAAAAAAGTTTCTTAATTCTGCCCCTTTTCTTAATATTCTCATCTTCCTTTCTCCTCCTCTACGTTGATATCCAGCATTCATAATTACATCAGCTAATTGTTGACCTGTTGTTGTTTTCCCAGCTTTACTGTTATCAGGTAATTCAAAATCAGGAAAGTTTTCTATAGGCAATTCTGCATCTACATATGCCTTACGTAGATCAGCATATTGTTGCACAGCATTTTTAGGATCTACATAATTAGGATCTGCATAAAAAGCTTTAGGATCTGTTATATTAATTATACCTCCTGACGCAGGATCAATATCAAACTGAGGATATATACTATTTAAATTAGCAGTATTTGCTCTATTAGTATAAGCATTTTGTAATTGTGCTGTAATAGCAGCATTTGCTTTTCTAAGTGCATTATCATAGTTTTCTTCTACTAATACAGTATTATCATATAACTGTTTCTTCTCATTATTATTAAGCATTTGAGTTTTATATTCTAACTCAGCATTCTTAATACCCATTTGATTAGCAACAGTAACATTATCAGATTGAACTTTATTTATTGTATCAGCAATAGCTTTATTAGCTGCACCTTGTGCTGCTAAAGCTGCTGCCATTCCTCTACCTGCTCCAGATCCAAATGCTTTAGATACCTCTGCAGCTTGTGCTGCTTGTTCACCTATTGCAGCAATTTCTCTTGTTGGATCTTTAAATACTGCATCTATTTCTGGTTGATTATAAAATGGTGACCAAGGATATCTTTTTTGTAAACTTAACTTAGCATCTCTTGCATTAGCTAAACCAAGCTCATCTTGTAACCAAAATGGTGTATCTTTTGGTGGCTGCTTTCTTTCTGGAACATCAATTTGTTTATCACATTCACAACCAGATGCAGGTGTAACTACATTACCATCTTCATCTTTTACTTCTTCTACATAAGGTGACCATGTACCACCAGCCTCAGCACAAGCTTTTTCCATTTCAGCAGCATTAGAGCAAGGAACTTTTTCTACAGCAGGCGTTACTTTTTTAGAACCCATTAACTGTCTATTAGTAGTATTTCCCCAAAAACCATCATCACTAGATACTGTACCACCAAAAAACTTATCATCCGCAACACCAGTATTCATATATTCCTGTGTTCTCTCATCTCCTTCTCCTAACTCAACATACTTACCTGCAATAAAGCCAGCTTGAGCATGACTAATATCTTCTTGACTCATAGGTTCAAAACCAATTTCTTCTGCAGCTAAATTATATCTCCAATTAGCTCCTTTTTTATCTCCTTGTTTATAGTAATTACCATCCTTGAGTTTTTCACATCCAGGTTGTTTTCCTTCACATGGTATCCATTCATATGTTTTATCCCAATCTGGCTTACTTAAATAATCCTGATCATAAAAATCATTCATTTGCCTATTCTGAGTTTGGAAATTTATAGTTACATCTACAAAATCCTCTAATGGTAAAACACTTTTACCTCTTTTCTCTCTATCTTTTTTATAAAAGTCATAAACAAGTTTTTGATATTCTGTATCTTTTTTAAAGTTTTCTATCCAATCTACTCCACCACTTGCTTGATATTCAATAACTTCTTCTGATCCTTCTTGATCAACACGCATTGAATTAATATCAGCCATAATTTCATCAGCTTTGTTTTGATCTACAACTGCAAACAATCTAGCCTTTTCATCTTCACTCATTCTTTTAAGATCTCTATAAGTATAAGATCTACCATTAACAGTTATTGCTACATCTTTACCTCTAGGTTTGCCTCCCCTTCTAAAGATTGGTAACCCAGGTTCACCTCCATCTAAGAATGACCATTGAGCTCCTACATAGTAAGGACTATCAGTATTAACATAGTCTAATGGTAAACCTTGAGCTCTTCCTGGAGTATTCATTGTCATTTGGTCTGACTCATCATCATTTGGTACTCTAAAGTTGTTAGGATCTATATAAGAACCTGTCCCTAAATCTTTTTCTTCTTCAGGTTGTACAATGTTATAGACATTTGTTACATTTTGATTTGGATTATTACTTTTTTTATTATTATTGTAATCAGGTAATTTATCTTCACCATGAATATTTTTATATGCTTGTGTATAATTTACATCATATGAATCTGGTGGTGGTCCACCCATTTCAATATGCTTCTCCCACATTGCAACAATGTCTTCATCTACTTGACCAGGCATTGCACCAAGTGTTATCATTTGATCTTC
>Ga0209645_1000808_pt1 | contig 15984 bp, 16 predicted proteins | sample ETNvirenome_6_30_FD_184070 | JGI IMG/M metagenome (GOLD analysis project Ga0209645, IMG submission 184070) | Marine viral communities from the Pacific Ocean - ETNP_6_30 (SPAdes) (version 2) | ecosystem: Environmental > Aquatic > Marine > Oceanic | place: Pacific Ocean | collected 2013-06-19
TCTAATATCTGGAAAACAATATCTAAATCTTCTTGTGTTTGCGGAGCAGACCAATTTTCTTTAAGAAAGCTCTTCCACCTTTCAAGTAGTAGTTTCATTTCTATTCACCTTAGCATTGATTTCAGCTAGACGAGAGGAGACGCAGCAGACAAAAAGAGGAGGGATGAGAGCGTGAATAAAGCACTTTGCACCTGTGGAAACGAGGAGGAAGGCTATTCCCATCGCGTGTTTCATGTGCTGGAAGTAAGTTTCCCCTTGTTCTTTAAGATGTTTCATTCTTCTCCTGCCATTCGTAAGAGACCTTATCCTCCTTAATCGGCCCACCAGTGGCCCAGGTATCGCAAGATCGTGCTGAATGGCACTTAAAATGATGCATCCAGCAATAACCAAGACGCCCACTGTCGTCAGAAACAGACCCAGGCATGCATTTATCCATGCGAGGCGAGATATCAAAGGCTACACAGACACCACAAGTGCTCTTTTTTGCAGCTTTTTCAGTTGTATCCCACTTTTTAGCCAGCTTTTCCCAATAATCACCGGGCTCTTCAACGTTTAAGGGGCCATACATATGGTTTTCTCTTGTGGCATTACGATTTTTTGTGTTTAGGGCCACGTCTTGAGTTGCCTTTGGGCAAACCATGTCCATTACTTTCTTTACAATACGAATAATCATTTTTTCACTACCCTTATCTTGTATATGTTAGCAACACGCTGCGGATTCTTAACTCCGTAGACGTACTCACTGGCCGCTTCGTTAACTTTCTTCTTTTTAGCCTTCTTACCCCATGATTTACCCTTACCTCTTTCCTTGCAGGCACCGGGTGTGGGACGACAAGCAGGATATTTCTTGCGCTTCTCTCCACTGGACCGTCCGCATGCTTTGTAGCCACCCTTTCCGTCAGGTGCATTACAGTCAACCCAGCCTTTTTTCTTGCCCTTGGCGCCTTTTCGGCCAAACCAATCTCTTAGGCTTGATTCCTTGCTAGATTCAGTACCAGCTTTCTTTTTTTTTGCTTCTTCTATTTTTTTAACGTTGCCACCAAACCCCTTATCGATTATTGATGATAAGTCGTTAACTATTTGGCCATATTTTGCTTCTAGGGCTTGGACATCTATCTTTGGGTTTATACCTTCCATCCCATCTTGAGACAACTCCCTAATATTTAGCAATAAAATCATACCAATTTCATTTTTATCGTCAACATCCTGCAATTCCTTAAATTCACCATACAGGGCGTTAACCAATTCAATCTTCTCGGTCTCATCTGGCTTGGGTAGACCAAACACGTCAGCCTCTAGGAGATCCATAGAGGTATCTGTGGGCTCTTGCGACTCTTTGGTCGTGCTCTTGCCCCAATTCTTTGCTCCGACCTTCCTGCACTTAACTAGAGCGCCTGAGGCGTATGCAGAAGGCCAGACTTTATATCTTGACTTTACCTTATGGTAGCACGCATCCTTCTTGCCACCGCTTTTCTTCTTTTTTTTCTTTTTCTTTTTTTCTTCTAAACTTTTTGGGGAAGGGTTGACAAGTATTTTCATTTTTTTCTCTCCGCCTTGCTGGCTTCCACTGCGCCAAGCTGGGCAAGAGCAGCTTTTTTTGTTTTATGTGGCTTTTTTGAGAGTTTTTTGCCTGTTTTAGAAGTTACGTAATAGCCGCCACTAGTTTTTTCTATTTTCTCTTGCATAGTATCATCTTTGTCCATTCGCATTGCCATAGCAGCATTAAACTGGGCTTGTTCGTCTGGATCTTCTATGTTTTTGATGGCCTCAATGGCAGCTTTGGTTTTTTCTCCAACTTCCTGCTCCATCATGTCGTCTTTTGGCTCCTGCTCTGGCAGAGACTCCAAGAAAGAGTTTACAGCCTCCACCATATCTGTAAAGTCTTCCAAAATTGAGGCTAACTCATCCCTGTGAGCCTTAAAATTACCACCACCATAGGGTTGGTAGCCGCTAATAATGTAATCCGCTAGCTGAATAGCAGGGCCCTCTCTCATTACCCTGTCTTCAATATCTTCAAAGGGATCTTCTGCTTCTGTTAGGTTGGCGTACTTACGCCAACCTTCAAACAATAGTTGATCTTTTTTAAACGAACTAAACCGACTCATAGTGTATAGGCTCCATTATTACACACTAATTAGTCGGCAATAGTCTAAAATATAATTATGGTTTTACTGTTAAGCTTAAAATACCATCACAGTCATAAAATGGCAAACTAGTAACAGAATAAAAGTCTCTACCATCAAAACTAGAAGACACTTCGTGCAACTCATCTCCTTGATCAAGCTCTAGATTTATCATAGAAAATTCGTCTCTGAAAATAACAGTTACTAATGTATCTTCCGACAATGAGGGGCCGCATGACCAGTACACAAATTTGTCTGTCTCCAAATCATGCGGTGAAAGCCTCTTGTAGCAGCCGGCAGACAAAACAAATATACTCATAAACAAAAAACGCATACTAAGACTCCTTTTATAGAAGCTTAATCTGCGTTTTTTGTTTAGTCAAGCTGTTTTTAGTTGCGGGCGAATATGAATGTATCGCCTACGTCGTAAGACTCGCCTTCTACTCCTCTCATGGAGACGGTGCCACCAGAGCCTGGGCCGTCTAGCACCTCGAATCTGACGATTCCTGCTCTAGGCTCTCTGGCTACCATGGCCTTGGCCCTAAAGCCGCCGCTGAGGTCCATGCCCTTGGCGGTCAATGCCTGCACAAACCTGGATAGAAGCTCTCTAGATGCCGTGCGGGCCTCGCCCTCGCCACCTCGAACTTCAGTCTCTCCTGCTTGCTCGCTTAAAACTTTTCTAATTTCACTGACTACTAGCTTTCGTAGTGCTGACTCTGTTAAACGCATCTGGATTTCTCCTTTGTCTTTAAATAGTTTATTATTATCAATTTCCTCAAATCTAAGAGGGTCTGTTCCAAATCTTTTTATCTTTACCTTATAGGGGGAACCAGAGTTTGGGTTTTTGTGACCCCCCATTGTCGTGTAAATGTCGTTCTTTCGACGCTGCTTCTTATAACGACGCTGGGCGGGCTGTGTTAGGTGGGACTTTTCCTTTTTCATCTCTTATTCCTCGATGACGATCTCGTAGGTGTAAACAGAACCGCCTGCCTGGACAAGCATCTTGGAGCCTGCGGCATCAATGGAGAAGTCAACCAGACCATCCCAAGCAATGCCTTCACCCCAAACCTCGCCACGATCAGCGTCGTAAGCCACGAAAGAGCCAGGGAGGGAAATGTCGTCATAGACGAGAGCGAACACTGCGCCCTGATCGCCGACAGGGGCCAGGTCGTAAATGCCGCCAGAGGCTTCCACGCGCCACCTGAGCGCTCCACTGTGGTCAAGGGCTGCGAGGGTAGGCTCGGCTTCCCAGGCGACGAGAAGGGCATTGTGGGCCGTGTCATAGGCAACGAGGTCGCCCACGCCAAAAGCGAGCATGCGGTAGTCGGTGTCGGTCACGGCATAAAGGTCGCCGTTTGCGAAATAAACAATGTCGTCAACTTCGTTGATCTCGATGTGTGGGCTCGTCTCGCAAAGTTCATCAGGGAGGACGACAGAAGAAACTGAACCATCGTGCCCTCGACGAGAAACCATGCAAGAACCGTCATTCTCAAGGGTCACGAAACCGTCATCGCTGATCTGCGCATCGAGAAGACCGGGGACGATGTAGTTCTCGCTGCCCCAAGTTTCGCTCCAAAAGCCGACAACCTCTCCACAAAGGAACATCACGCGGCCAAAGTTATCATACTCCTCTGGGATGTCAGGGCAAACCTGCATTGAGAAGTCAGCACCGGAGATCGCTGCAATGTCGGGATCGTATTCGCAAGAGTTCCCGCCGCTCATTCCAAGCATTCCTGTGGTTCCATCGCGAGAAATAGCGAGGCCGTTGATAGAGTAGTAAGAAACTCCTGTCTGCTCCATGGACAGACCAGGAAGCGGCTCAAGCTCTGGCTCCTCGACGGGAGGAGCAACGTCGATCTTGTCTGGGAAGAAAACGCCTGGGGTTGGTGGCTCTTCTTCGGCTGCTTCCTCTGGGCTGGCTTCCGGGGTGTTGACCGAAAGAGAAGGCGCCTCCTCGACAACCTCTCCAGAGTCTTCTGGGGCTCCGATAAGTTCAATTCTGTCGCCCTCAATGACCGGCAGGTAAGTTTGCGCACAGCCAGCAAGCAGGGTCATAATAAGCGTTCTCATTTCTTCTCTCCTATGTAGTTTTTTATTATTTATTATTCTTCACTAACAATACAATCATCTGGCAAATATGATCTTGGGTCTTTCTTATAAACTTCAAGAGATGGCTGCTCCCATTCAATATGAGAACAGTATGTTTCATAATTCTTTTTGTCGCACATGTAAAACTCAAGACCCAGGATATCGTTCCTAAGGTCTCTAACCTCTTCTTGGTAAGGCTCAGCCTCTCCAGAGACACGAACTATCTCCGTCTCGCTGGAAAAGTCTACAGGGGCACCCTGAACCGTCTCATGAGGCCATGCAGAAGTCCCGCAGGATAATAAAAGCAAAAACATCATTCTGCCACCAATCTTTCGATTCTTGTCAGAGAGGCTTTCATATACTCGATATCTTTCTCTATAGAGATAATCGATCTAGAGTTAGCCTCAGCTTCTTCTATCTTCTTACCGAGAACACCGATCACCTCTTCAGCATCAATTAAATCGTTTTGCATCTCGGCCACAGCAAGGTTGGTTGTCCACACCCACCCTGCAAGTGGCATGATAACAACACCTAACAGGACCGTGAACACTTTCCATATCTTTTCCATGTCGAAGCCATTGGAAGCCATTCTCTTTCCCTCCTGAATACAAACTAATTAGTGCATTAAGCTATCTTGGTCGCCTTCATCTTCAAGTTGTTTAACTAATTGTGATGCTGTCATCACATTTTTGGGACTTGGTGAAATTTCCCAACGAGAGCCATCGGTTTTTACCCCATAAATAGCAGAATAAGACCCCGGACCAGGCTCGGGGTCTTCATAAAACTGAACATCAGAAGGAATGGAAGAAGTAGGTATTTTCATCATTAAAATACTATTATTTATACCTCTTTCAAGATCTTCTAAACTTATATCTCCAATGATTGATTCGATTTCTTCTACTCTTGACATTAAAACTATTCTTGCATCATCTTCGTTCTTGAAAAAATAAATTCTATTCTCTATTTCGCCCGCTTCATTCCTGTATTCCTGGTCTCTGTCTTGTGCTTTTGTACTAGACATTATAACTCTTTCACGATCTTTAAATTTTTCTAAAAAATCAGAGCCGTTCTTACCATATCTTTTAGAAATCCTGTATAGGTATGGCCCAAGAGTATCAGCAGGTACAGGTATGTACTCATTGTCTTGTTCCTTTAGAAATCTTTTCCAATTTTCTAGTATTATTTTCATCTTTTTTTCCTATTAAATAATAGTTTTATTTTTTTAGTTCTTCTTCGCGACTCGGTTAGCCGGGTAGAGCCGGAAGACACGACTTCTTTCACCATTTCAGAAATTTTGTTAAAAGATTTATCTGCAATGCTGCTCGCATTATTGCTTAGAAACTTGATATATCCAACAGTGTTTTGCAAATTTTCCGTATCGATATCTGGCTTTATAGTGATGTAGATATCCATAAAGATGTTTGCATCGCCCTTATCCTTATCAGATCTTGGTAAGGCAAGATCGTCCACTTCCAGGCGGTCTCGCCCGTCAGGTCTTGAGACTGTTTGCATGACCGTTTGCCCCTTTGATTTGGGGTTCCGGTGCCTACCTAAGTTAAAGGAGAAATACACATCTTCTTCTATGTCGTCTGGACTGTCGTCTACTTTTCCTTTATCCTTAAAATCTAGTGGTAATGTTGCGGCCCTGTTGTACTTTGAAACCATGGAGGGCATAATTCTGTACCCTGTCGCATAAGACATTCTGTTTACTACACTGGCTACGAGCCCATAGAAAGCAAACGGCTGTACCATGTTGTCATCACCCAGGCTATCATAGATATCATTTGCATTGCCTACTAGTATTTTTTCAAATTTAACACGCATACCAGCGTGTGGGTTGTTTTCATCATATTCTACTTGGGTAACAAACTTAAGATTTTCTAATTTTTGTGCGCCATCACTTAAAAAATCAACAAACGACTGGCTGACTCTATAATAATGCCCATCATCAATTAAGTGTTCTGCAAGTTCGTGCACTCTTGGTATCTGATTCTCCGCGTCTAAAATGCTTTCAATAAAGTATTCAAACACTCCCGGATCACCCACTGGTATGTAATTATTTTCATTGAGAAAATAGTCATCTAAGGCTGCGACCACAGATACAGTGTTTCCTGTACCGGAGACATTCTGGACAGAAAGAATGCTTGTAACATATTCTATATACTCTGCAATAGGGCTCTTTAAATCTTCAAGATTATTTACCACTCCTGGCAAGTCTGCATCGTCAAAATCAAAATATATTGTTATATCGCTAGCATATGCATAGGCTCCGTCATCATGGTCGCTTAACTCATAAGAAACAGAAAAGTACTGTAGCCCCGCTTCTCTCTCGATCTCTGCTAGTTGTCTGTCTAATTCTTCTTGAGAGTCGCCCATCACGGCTGTAGAGTTTTGTTCTAGCCATTCTCCCATTTCTATAAAATCATCTTTTTCATGAGCTGGGACATGAAGCCCTGTCTCTGATATTTCTGTGACTCCAAGGTGGTCTATGACTTTTGCTATCATTTCCCATAGATCAATTAAAGTGAGTTTTTCATATTCTTCTTTAGGAATAGAATCAGGATGGTCGTCTACAACATGGCCAGAAGGATCTAGGAGTATATGCCTACTTGGTGCTGAGTTTCCATAAGCTTTTATTTGAACAAATGAGTTTCTTTGTTCGTTGTATTCTACCGTTATATAACTCTCTGTTAAGTCTGTCCACTGTACTTCGTAGTTATCTCTGTTCGTTGGTGGACCTGCTCTACGGGAGGGTGGAGGATTAGTTATTTTTTTTCTCAAAGACAAGAGAGTGGAGCCTTCTAATTCGGCCTGCCCACAGTGGCTCAGTCTTCTCTGTTCTATTGGACACCTGCCAGTGTTAGTGTTGTACCAGTAAAATCCATTTTCTAATTCTAATACTATTCTTTGCTCGTCCTCCACTCTTGCCAAAAGAATTCTTGAAGCTGTTACAACGGTATATCTTGCAGCCACAGTAGGATCTTGAAGTTCGCTGTAAGCCTTAAACGTGCTGTCTAGATCGACTATAAATCTTTCATCAAAATTTAAAAGTTCTACAATTGGTTGAGCAGCGGCGACAGTTTCGTCAAATATTATTACTTGATATCTCTGTAGCTCGGACAAGCAGTAGCCCAGGATGTTATTGGGGCTAAACAGATTTGTCTTGTCTATATCGCCCGTTTCGGGCTTAAGTTCCAAGCCATATTGCTCTAGCGTGTCTTTTATTATGGCAACCGCCTTACGGCCAAAATGTTTTGTTTTTAGTAATTCAATTTCAGAATACCTAATCAGATCAAGAACAGTGGGCTCGCGACCTAAGAGTTCACTTAGCGTATCTACAATCCACGCCGCTCGGGCTGGGCTGGCATCCCAGTCAAGAGCAGATAGTGAAAGGTGTAAATTTTTATTATTATAAATTGACGAGGGCTCCGAAATAGGAGCGTCAATGCTTTCTTGGCCTGGGGCTTTGTATTGTAAAAGCTTTTGATAAACTTCTGGCTCGTTTTTCTGTAAATATTTTTCTAAGAAGTTGGTAATTGATTTAAAGTACTTCTTTACAGCCTTATAGGACCCCCGCGTCGACGGGCCCTGAGAGTAATGTATTTCTTGTAGTATATTGCCTGCTTTTTCCGAGTCCGAATTCTCATTAATAAATAAATAAATTTTATTTATTATCTTATTAACAAGTTCTTTTTGCTTTTGAGCAACAGACGAAGACCCTGAGTATATTGGATTTTTTATAGAAATAGAGCTTTTGATGAATCTTCCAAACCATGCATTTGTTTTTTCTGAAGTATTGCTTAGAACTTCGATAATCTTACTTTGCTCTCTTTCGGTTAAGCCAATGTCTCCTAGGCCTTCTGTGAGAAGACCTTCAGATAGTATATTTTTTTTATATTTTTTTATAATTAAGTTCATCTTAACACCCTCAAATTATAAGTAGCTTTTACACAACTTTGTATAGCCCGTCAGACTCATCACGAGCAAGTCTAAAAAATGTAACAGCCCCATTTACTCTTACCGTTTCTTCCTCTGGAATCAGAATGCCATAAAATGTTTTACAAAAATCGTGATTAAATTCAACATACATTTGATCTAAGTCGGAATTTTGGGTCTTAGCCATCAGCTGGATGGCTTCTGGGCTGTCTTCTATAGCCATATTAACTAATCTAAAATAATTTCCCTCTAGAGAGATAGGATTTCCTCCTTCAATGTCAATAGTTGGCATAGCTACGCCACTCAGCTTCAATGTTTTTTTATCTCTTCCTTCCTCATTCCGGACCAGCGCCACGGTCGGAGTCATGCCCAAGACTCTGATAATCAAACTAGGCTTATAGCCCTTACTTATGATTTCAGGAATCTCAGCGATGGTGTCAACTGTTAATATTGATCTGCCTAAAGAAGCGTATATTACCGAGGTATCTGGAATCTTTCCAGATATAATAAACCTAGTACAACTTATTTTTTCAACTCCCGGTCCAGACAGTACAGCACCTTTTTTGACTTTGAGTGTCTCATGGACAGTAAAATATTCATTTTTAGAGGCCTCAACTGTTAGTGAACTATGCCCTTCAACAGAAACGCTGTTAAAGGGCCCATTTTCAGAATTATTTATTATTGTGAGGCTTGAGTGGGGGTCCAAAGATACCACAGGATCGTTTATAGATAAAAGATGTTTATAAATTTTATCATTTTTTCCAATATTCTCTGCAAAAGGAACATGAATGCCATATCGAACCATAGACTTCTCAAGAGGACTTTGCTGAAGAGTCTGGAAACCTTTAGATATGTCTAGTCTATCGATATCATACCCTGGGTCTTCTCCCAAGTTTTGCACTTTCTTGGATTTTTCTCTAAATTTAAGAGGATCAGAAAGATATTTGGGGGCATTATTTTGTATAAAAGAAGAATAGTAAGTGCCGTTTTTGAATGTTGCAATTTTAACAATGTTTATTTTCTTGCTTTGCGGAAAGAATACAGCCTGAGCCATTTCATTGTTATGCAAAATTCCAAAACCTGGGTCCACTATTCCGCCATAGCCCAAATCTCTTGAAAAAATACGAGCCCACTCCCTTGAGGCGAACTTTCTTCTCCTCTCGTCTTCCAGGTCCGAATTATTGAGATCGCTAACATCGATTTTGTACTTTAATTCTTGAGCTATGTTGTAAGTGACGGCGTATAGAGCCGCACCAGCGTTCCCAACGCCCCCAAAAGGAGAGTTTATTACCATATTAATTGCGTCTTCCACAGTTATATAATCTGATACTGGAGGGGTTGGCTTGATAAACTCTTTTCCATACCATCGTTTTTCACCGACTTGCGGCTTATATTGTAAGCCATAGCTTTTTAGTACCATGTCAATGCCATGCATAATTTCGTCTTTTATACCCATTCGTTTATGCAGAGGCAGGCGGCGTGTTCGATCATCTGTTCTTAGAATAATTTCAAGAGTCCTTATTAAATACCAGCGCGTCGTGTCGACAAGATCAGCAATTGTTCCATATTTTAACGTTGAATCAATTTTAGAAATAAATTTCCAATAATTTTTTCGTACAATTTGGTCAAATGAGTTCCGCAGTATAGAGGAAGCCGGTGACTCAGAAAAAACTTTCTCTAAATCCAAATCTAGAACAGGATTATTCATAATTTTTTTATTTTCTTCTTTCGCGTCAGCAACGCTATCTCTAAAAGCTTGAACTTCTTCATCACCTATCTTTTTTCTATATTTTTTATTTAAAATTTCTAGATCCCTGTCAAAATCCTCTGATGTGTACTGGGCAAAGTCTAAAACTCTATCCCAATCTGCAATAAAAAAATGTATAAGAGGAGCATTTTCTCTAAAAGGCAATGTCTTTATTTCAGATTCATAATCAAACCCATATTTTTTTAAAATTTCAAGACGTCTTATTAGATTTTGCGTCTCTTGATCTTCTCGATCGAGATTAACTCGATACTTTACCTCTCTCTGTGACTTGTCTATATCAGATCGAATAGAGTCGTGCTTCAACATAAGCAAGTGCTTTGTGTCTAGCTGATAACAATATAAGCCAAATGGAGTCGAAAAGGTACTAGGAGGATAGACACCTAGCCTACCTACATCTGACATTGTAAAGAATGCTTGAGGGTCTCCAAGAAAGTCTAGTAGCATGTTTTCTTTGGGAAAACCGCTTTGTTTTTCCTCTTCTGCTTGTTCAGCTAGATACCTTCTCCATGATTCTAATACATTTTTCATGTCAATTTGTCCCTATTGGTATATTGGCAATATCTTCTTTTGTTATGAACTTAATCACAGACCCTTTAGAGAGCCTCTGCCACAAGCCCTGGTTCCAAAGATGCTCCATCATATAATAGAGGTAGGAAGGGTCTAGGATGTCCTTTGCGTCGTCCCTGACGGTGATTCCAAAGGACTCTGGGTTATAGTCCCTTGTAGGCTTGCCCAGTTTTTCAATGCTACCTCGCCTCGTCAGCCAGAAATCAGCATTTTCATTTTTTAATTTAATTTCTATAAGATCCCCAAGCTTAGGGTTGCTTTTGACTCTGATTTTCATAATGTAACCTTACACACTAATTAGTCACTTATGATGCAACTACGATCAAAAACCGTTATGCCCTGCACTAACAGATTACTTTTAATACTTTAAGGCTCATAGTCAGTCTTCGTTATTGGTGGTTTCGCCAGCTGATGTCACAAAGTCAATATACTTTGTGACATCATCGAAGTCAAGACCACCATACCAAGCGTCTTCAGGGGGCACCGACGCGGGCTTAAGTTCCAAGCCATATTTTTCTTTTAGCGTTGTTTTTATTGTCCCAAGAGCCTTACGGCCTACCCCTTTTATTTTTAAAATGTCACTTTCAGTGAGATTAACCAGCATAAAGACAGTAGCCGCCCCTTCTCCAGATATAGCAAGTTCTTCGCTGACAAGGTCGGGTCTACCAAGCCCCAACGGCCCAGCCACCCATTCAACCCCAGACAACTCCTGGAACAATACTCCAGGCCTTGTGAACTTGTCAAAGGGGATGCCGTGCTGGCCGGCATCAGCCGCTAAGGTCTCAGTGCTATCGTCTTCTTTAGCAGCTTCGCCTTTGCTGAGAGAGGCATATCTATCCATAAAAAGCTCAGATATTTCTATGTCATTAATAAAAATGTTTTTAGGAAAATAATCCATCCTTACGTTTGTAGAAACTTTTAAATAATATCTGAATGCTTCCATTATAAGCTGTCTATCGGGCTCTCCACTCTTATCTCCAGCTATGAGGTATCCGACAGCTCTGGTTACTACGTCGTCAGCCCACTTGCCATAGAGTCGAAGGTTACCTTTGACCCTTATCTCAGTCAAATCATCCGTCACTGGGCCTAGAATATCTAGGGCACTGGAGCAATGAATACTTGCATCGCCCTCGCACTCTAGGTAGGTTGGAAGCGCGAGGAGCCACCAGGAGCTTGTAAAGCTATTACATAAAATTTTTCCACGTACATCAAAATCATCTTTGTTGCCTCCTTTCCACACAAAGGTATCCGAAATTATATTAGATGAACTAATAAAATCGCTGTCAATTGAGGTAAAGTTCCTAAATTTATACTCTTCATCGAAGCGCTTTTTATAACGTGATCCCGAATTTTTATGAATGTTTAAAATAGAATTTTCAATTTGAACAGTTTTGGCTTCAAAAGGTACGCCCATGCTGATAATGCTATTATTGGTGATTATCAATCTATCAACCTGTGTCTCTGTTACCAATAAGTCGTTTAATCTTATATAATCTTCACTGGATTCGTTACCTGCAGGCGTAAATCTAGCAATTCCAGTACGTTCAAATTGTAAGTTAGAATCCTTAAAGTATGGAAGTTTAGGTGGAGGGTCGAGATACAAAAGATCTTGTGGTACTTTAACGTCCTTAATATCATAAACGGGAGGCTTACCAAAATTTTCTATATCCTTTTGCGCTCCAGAGAATTCTCGTAAATTGTTATAATAATTTTTTAAGCGAAAGAAAGCAGTGCTGTATTTCTCCAGATCATTAAATTCGTCCTTTGATATATCACCTCCATCAAAATTTAGTCTCCTGAGAGTAATACCTTTTATCTTTTTATAAAGCCTCTTTTTAGTCTCCTTTTTAGTCTCATCAGTCTCGATGCGAAATTCGTCAGCTATAAATTGGGCTATTTCTTCAAGACTTGGTATCGAGGTGCGGTAAGGCGATGAAACAGCAACTCTTAGCCCCTGTTCTATTATTGGAGTAAGGAAAGACACAGTATCTTCAGGAAACTCTCCACTTTTAATTCCACTATAAAACAAATCCCTCCATTTCGCAGCTAGTTTCTTATAATGTGCTACCGAATTAGTTCTAGATCCAAGCCAATCAGAATAGTGAGTACCGTTTTTTAAAGTTGCAATTGGTATAATATTTGTCCTTTTACCTTGAGGGAAAAATACGGTTTGTGCTGGCTCGCTACCGTGTATAATACTTAGCCCAGGATCTCTTACTCCACTATACTCTAAATCTTTTGACAAAATTGATGCCCATTTTCTTGCTCTAACCTTGCCTCTACGAGTTACTACCATTTTAGCTATTTCTCTAGTCATTGCCCAAATTCTAGCCCCAGGAAGCGCTTCATGCCTTTTATATGGAGCGTCAACCACCAATAAGCCAGCGTGCCCTTCAGAGAAAGGTAGGATAACCTCATCTTTGTAGTTGGTATCTTCTATTGTTTCCATAAAATGCTGGTAAATTGTTTTACCAGGTTTAATTTCAATTTCAGAGTATAAATCTGATAATTTTTTCAAATCCTTTCTTAGTTGTTCTTCGCTGTACTTTGAAATATCAAGAAGATCCGTCCAGTCTACAAGAAAGAAATGTATCAAAGGAGCATCATCCTTAAAAGGTAGCTTTCCCATACGAGGTCGAGAGTCATAATTTCTAAATCTTGAATTAGCTATATTATAATTTGTTAAAAATTCTTCATACTCTTTTTTATATTTTTTAAATTCTTCTCTATTTCTTCGGTTAATTGCGTTATCCAAAGAAAAACGTAGTTTACTAAGCTCAGTGTTGATCTCGGACTGCTTTAGAGCGAAAAAGTGATCAGCATCAAGCTGGTAACAATAAAGCCCTATAGGGGTATTGAAGCCGCTCATGGGGTAGACGCCTAACCTGCCAACATTAGACATTGTAAAGAATGCTCTTTCATCTCCAACAAATTTAGCTATATTTTGCCTGTCTTCTCTTGAGACACCGTCAGATTTTTTTTTGCTTTCTTCTAAGCCACTACGAAAAACCAGTTTTACTTTCATGAACAAGCCTCTAAACAACTCTATATAATTAGTGTCTTAAACTTCTGAATGTTATTATATTTGACTAAGGTCGCTCATTGTGCTACTTAAAGAATGCTTGAGTGCTCATCATCTTTTTGACTTCAGCAGTGTCTGGGCCGTCAAGCCCTTTAGGAGGATTAAAAGTAGTTCCCGCAAGGGGGTTAAACGTAGGGCCAGCAAGAGGATTTGCAGAAGAAGGATCAATTTCAAATAACCCTAAGTCAACAGCAACCAAATCATTAGTGCCAGGTCTTGTCATTACATTGGCAGAATGCAGATCCGCAGATATAAACCCATATCTTTTACTTAAAATTCTCATAGCAGCATTCATGCCACGAGCTTCAGGAAACAAGTCATATTCTCTGTATTCTTCGTCAGTGTAATCAGTCGCCCACGTAGGTATTGGAGATCTTTTAAGTATACGCTGGATATTATCATCAAGTGGCTGTAAAGCCCTAAATAGGGAAATCTCAAGAGTTGCAAAAGAAGGATCATTAGGCTTACCTATAGTTTTCTTAGCATCTACAATAAATTTTCTAATCCTATTAGTAAGAGCATCTGTAATAATAACTTCTAATGCCTCTTCTGGTGGCCTGTAAAATTCAGGCATTACGTTATCAGCATTTATATTAGATCCCTTTTCCTTCTTCATTATACGTAAAGCCTTGTTCACAGATGTGTTATAGAAAGCTTCCCACGACTCGGTTGCGGCATCTGCTATAGCAAAAGCTTCTTCAGGTTCAAACGAAATCACTTGTTCGTCCTTTACTATACGGGCTGATGAGCTAAATTGATTAACAGCGTGCTTCACTAGCTTACGAATTAATTTTTTTACATAATCTAAATCAGAAAGAAGTACTTGCGCCTTTCTGTCTGTGACTTCTAGGGGGTAGGTCTTAAACAAATCATCCAAGACCCTTTGAGGAACAGGCTCAAGGACCTCCATTTGGATAACATCTCCAAAGTCAAATTTTCTAACAGAAAAGACTTTTGGCAAATATTTTCTCACATCAATACAATCGTCGTCTAATTTTTTGCCTTTGTCGTCCCTAGCACATTCGGGTAATGACTTTCTGTTCTTAAGGACCCACTCATAGTTACGGCCTTCAGTGTCAAAGAACGGAGCGGTGGGTGCCACAAACTTTAAAGCACGACGCTCACCCGTCCTATAGTCTTGTATAAGGAATACATCGCCGCCTACTCCTGCTCCAAGCTTATGCTCAACAGACCACTCACCATCCGTATAGTGCTCTTTAAGAATCTTATCAATAAACTCAGTCGATGGATTGGCCTTTGCTTCATTAAGGTACCTTCTCCAGTTCTCAAAAATTAATTTCATTGTTCTTTACTCCTGCTTGTGTTATAGGCGGCTCTGCGTCGTTTTAGAACATCAGTCTTTGTTTTAGCTGGGCCTAGTTGAGCTTCCTCAACTTTGTCAAATATTTTTACAATTCTTTCCACTGTTTTGCCTCGTTTCATACCCTCGCTGTTGAGCATGGTTAGAGTATCAGCAATTAACTTTCTAGCGCTTTTGAAATCTGATTTTTCAATGAATTTATCAACTTCTCTTTCAATCAAGCCCACATTTATCAATATTTGTAATCCACCAAAAGGCTCTGAAGCATAATCGCTGCCTAGTTTTTTGGTAATATTCTTTAAAAGTCTGTTGTATAAACGTGTTCTATTGCGATCAGAACTAACTGAGTTGATAAAAAAGAAATTATTGCTGTTTTCTTGAATCCAATCCATGAGAATCTTAAGCACAGTAGACATCACCACTACCCCAGATTCCACGCCATAATTTGTCGGAAGATAACTACCTAAGCGTGAAAATTCCACATCCCACTCTTTTAGAACAGGATTCAAGGAGTCGGGTCCAACTTCTTTGATTTCCATCTCATACATCTTATCATCTACAAAGAAGTTCCACACAGACCCCCATGGTGCATCGGTTACCTTATTAATTTCATCGTCTGGAACCGGGCTGTTGAACATTTCATTAAGTTGAAACCTTCTCCAGTTCTCAAAAATTAATTTCATGATTTAAAAACCCCTGTTCAGAATAAATAGTTCCTAAATCTGGGAATTTAACCTGGATGGCGGACATAACATATCATAGAATATTGTGAATTTTCTGGAAGGTCGCCATTATATTTTGATTTACATTCCATTTTTCCCACAACGGTGCTACTTTCGTTTCCATAGATATATTGAGGGCCATCTATTGTGTCTTCGGCGCGCACGGGAGGGTTGCCGCTGGGGTCGGCATAGACAATTGTCATTATAGAGCCATCGACCACATCCACTACCCTTGTGGCGGCTAAGCTTCCATCTGCTTGTTGGGTCATTTTTTGAAACCAAGGCTCTTCTTTAACTTTGGGAGTCTGCTGAGAAATCTGGCTCTGACGCTTTTTATTCAAGCGTGTACTTTTTTTATTACTTTCTTTAAGAATTCG
>Ga0209645_1000810_pt1 | contig 15964 bp, 19 predicted proteins | sample ETNvirenome_6_30_FD_184070 | JGI IMG/M metagenome (GOLD analysis project Ga0209645, IMG submission 184070) | Marine viral communities from the Pacific Ocean - ETNP_6_30 (SPAdes) (version 2) | ecosystem: Environmental > Aquatic > Marine > Oceanic | place: Pacific Ocean | collected 2013-06-19
CCTGGTTCCAACACGCCAGGACGCCAGGAACAATTTATCTAAAATGAAAAAAATCAAAAAGAAAAAAAGCCCTAAATATTTCATCAGGGCTTTAATTTAAAAAGGTAATTCATCATCATACCTACTATTTTCATCGGGATTTAGTTTTTCCCATTGAGGTGTTTCCTTTTTAGCCAAATAACAAGCATATTTCTCTGCTTGTTCACGACAATAGTCAATTCTACTATTTTCGTGCTTACCAATAGACAATAACCATTGAAATTGTTCATTGTCAAGGTAATCAATTATATTCGGTTCGATATGAGAAGGGAGATTTGGCTCGTCCCAACACATTCTTTCATATGAATATAATACTGCTCCCATAAATAATTTATTGTCTGCTTGGGAGTAAACATACAGACTATCAGGTAATTTCAACATATTAACTCCTTATAGTATTTACCATTAATAAAAAATCATAAAGAAAATAAATGATTTAATTTAAGTTAGTGAATATGCACTAGGCATTACCCAAGTGACTATATATATAGTTTTAATGTTAGGGCTATCAACTCCCTAACAACTAACTTAAAAAAAATCGTAAAGAAAAAAAGTCCTTAATCCCTTATCCTTATAGAAAAAAGCCTACTAAATGTAGGCTTTTCTCTCTACTCTATCCTTAATCAGTTCAATGATAGTAGAAATGGGAATGTGAGTGTAGCGATGCATTTCCATTTCAAAATCGTGGAAGGTTAAAAGATAGTCGGAGGCTATCTTTTCACTTTTAAAATACACACTATCTCTGCTATAAGGCATATTATATCCAGAACTATCAAGGATAGTTCGGCCAATATAATATCCTGCATTGCTATGACAAACTTTTAAAGGAGATATCCCTTCGTCTCCTTTAAAATTTGTATCTATATTATTCATATATATACTCCTTTTAACAAATTAATATCATAAAGAAAAAGAAGTCCTTAACATTACTTAAAGTGTTGTGTCTTATAATAAAGTATTATCTCATAGATAGAGGAATACATATGGAAGGATTGATACGATGTCCAATCCCTACTGGACACGATATCAACCTACCAAATCACGATTTGTTCCATATGTAAGACGATATCGTAGAGATAATCCCTTATGAACGCAGTGAATGTAATAGATTTACTTACGATGTGAACGAAGTGAACACAGGTAGGTATTAGAGGGTGTATATATAGGAAAATAATCTCAACCAAAAAGAAGGATGTCATCAAATATGAAGGTGGGGTGGATTACTATATTACCTCATGCACGCATTCTACAATAATTTTTTTTTGGATTTTTTTTAAAAAGGGGTTAAATTGAGTGAAATGGTTAAAAAAAGAAAAATACAACATATGGAGTACTTTGATAAAAAACGTAATCGTTGGATCAAGGTCATGGTAGAAAAAGTAGATGATAAGCTTTTAGAGATGCATGACTATGTTATTGCACAGATTGATATTCATACTACAATGGAAGAGATGAAAGATGGAATTAAGCCTGAAAAAAACTAATGTTGTGTTTTATTTATATACTAAGTATATAAGATGAAGTATATACAAGACACATACTTAGTATCATAGATACTAAGTATTGTATTTATAGTTAAGTAATGAGTATATTTACTTAGTATATAAACTTAGTAGAGGAGAAAAAATGGTAAAACCAAAGAAAAAGCTGACAAATAAAGAAATGTTGGCAACAATACAGAGTCTGGCAATGGAGATAGGTCAGTTAAAGCAGCATATCATGACAGGAGATATGCTAATAGATGACTATATTACCTTCAAAGAAGACTCAGATGGGTTTAAAGAGTATCTAAAAGATAAATATGAACCAAAGAAGGAAGATGAAGAAGAAACTGAAGATAACGAGAAAGCTGAAGATAAATAACTATGAGCCGATAGACTACTATATTTACGAAAAGAGTGCTTATTTGAAGGATGCACTCTACTGGAAAGACTGTAAAGAAGGAGATTGGGGTTTATCGGACGATGGGTATGTTGCAGAGTGTATTGCAAGGAATACCTATGCTTCGGGAATAGAAATGGTATTCCCATATGGCAAACAATGGGTAACGAAAACCTCTAAATTAGAGTTTTTACCCCATTATGAGACAAAAAGCTATGGATCAGTCTCAAAAAAGAGTTATATGGACCAAGAGTTACAAAGAACTAGGACAACAAATGTTCTAGATGCCTATATAACGTACATAATGGCAGGAAAAACGCCAGATTTTGAGAAATTAGGGCAAATGTATAGGCCAGACCATGAAAAGCCGATATGGAGCGTAAAACGATTATTGAAAACTAAAGGAATGAAGCAAATGATTAAGGATAAGATGAAAGAAGTCCTGAATGAACGAGGAATTGACGAAGGATTTGTATTAGATACAATCAAAGATGCTATTGATGTAGCAAAAGTCAAAGAAGATAGTGGTAATATGATTCGTGCAGCTAAAGAGTTAGGAGATTTCTTAGATATGAAGCCTAAAACAAAAACAGCTACAGAATCAATTGAAATGGACATTACACATCAGATACAGGATAACTTTGAAAAACAGCAAAAGAAGTTAACAGCAACTAAAACACAGGAAATGGATGATGGAGAAAGTGCTAATAGTAAAACACAAGAATAAGGACAAGTTAGCATCTTTTATTCAAACATTGTATGCAGTAGCTAAAGACCAAGATATAAAGGTTGAGGCTATGCGTGTTATTAAAGACAAGTTAAAATGAGTGATAAAAACGATATCCTAGGTAAAATGAAAAGGGATATGTTGTTATTTGGTAGAATGGTAATGCCAAATATGTTCAGCGAAAATTCCCCAAACTTTCATTACGATATAACTGAAACATTGTTGAATGATGATGTTACGCAGCTTAATGTGATTGCTCCTCGTGGTCATGCTAAGAGTTCAGTTGTTGCTGGTGTCTATCCTTTGTTCCATTTAATGTTCGATGAAGGAGTAAAAGTAGTTGTATTAGTATCTCGTACCCAGTCTCATGCCACTAAGTTGCTTGGAACTATTAAAGATGTCTTGGATTATTCAAAAGAATTTCGTTATTTCTTTGGGTATTGGGGACAGCATTCAGCAAGAAAATGGAGTAACAATGAAATTGAGCTAAAGGATGGCTCTATTGTTATATGTAAAGGAACAGGACAACAGCTTCGTGGAATCAAACATGGAAATCAAAGACCGACACTTCTCATACTGGACGATCCAGAAGACGAAGTTAATACTAAGACTGCAGAAGCTATGGAGTTCAATCTTCGTTGGCTACTACAATCTGGTGTTCCATCCTTGGACCCCCTTCGTGGTAAGATATGTGTTATCGGCACACCTCAACACCAACGCTGTTTAGTAGAAACCTTAAAAGAAATGGAAGGGTGGACAAATTTAGAGTTCAGACCTGATATGGAAAAAGAAATTCCTTTATGGCATGAAGTATGGCCTATCGAAAAATTACAACAGAAAAAGAAAGAATTAGAAAGTATTAATCGATTATCGGTATTTTACAGAGAATACCTATGTCAAATTGTAGGAGACGAAGATAACTTATTTAGACCTGAAGATTTTCAATGGTATGATGGTTATATCGAAACAGACCCTGCAGGGTTGTCGAACCTCGTGCTGACGAGCCTTAATGGTGAGGAAGTGGAAGAGGTTAGACCTGTAAATGTATTTACTGGTGTCGACCCTGCTAGTAGTGTAAAGAAGACAGCAGACTATTCTGTTATATTTAATATTGCTATTGATAAAGATAATAATCGTTTTTGCCTTCCATATTATAGAAAAAGAGCAACTCCTTTACATTTGGCAGATGCTATTATTGATAATTTTAAATTATTAAAAAGCACTAAGACTAGAATTGAGTCAGTTGGATATCAGGAGATGTTACGACAATACATTAAAGAACAATCAGAAAAATTAGGATTATTTATTCCTGGACTAGAGGTAAAAGAAAATCCTAGAACATCTAAATCATTTCGACTTGAAAGTTTGCAGCCTTTGTTTGCAAATAAGAAAGTATTTATGAAAAAAAACATGGAAGAGTTAGAAGACGAATTGCTTCTCTACCCTAGAGGAAAGAATGATGACTTGCTCGATGGATTGTTCTATGCTAATAAAAATGCATATAGACCGAACCATGAAGAGATTGACAAAGAAAAGAAAGAAGAAAAGCCTTTTTATCGAAAAATTGTTGATTGGAAATTAATTTAAAATAATCCTTGACAAATATTATTTTTTTGTTATAGACTTTATATACGATTTTTATGGCTAAAACGATTAAAACAGACAAATATGCTATGGATTTCAACGACTTTATAGATAATATAGATAATATAAATAAGTTAGAAGTGCCTAAAAACTATATAGAGGTAAACAAGCATGGCAAATTTAAATCGAAACTCAGCAAGGGCGAGAAAGCAAAATAAGCAAGACTTAAAGCTTGTTTTTGACCATAAGACTCAAAATCCTGAAGTAAGAGAAATAAATAAAGAAGTTCAAGAATCTAAAGAACTTTGGACACAATACAACACCTCAAGAGATACATGGGCACAAAGATTTCAAGAATCACTCGAATTTAGAGCAGGAGCTCAATGGACTAAAGAACAGCAGGAGTCACTCGAATCTAGAGGACAAGCTGCAATTGTCGTAAATCGTATTCATCCTATTGTAGAAACAGCAAAAGCATTGCTGACTTACAATTCACCGCAATTCCGCTCTACTGGTAGAGAAGATTCTGACAGAGGAACAGCAAAGGTCTTTTCAGACCTTTTTCAATATATGTGGCAAATATCTCAAGGAGACTTAGAATTAAAACAAGCTATTGACGATTATTATGTCGGAGGAATGGGGGCAATGCAAGTGTATCAGGACCCTGATGCTGATTTTGGTAAAGGGGAAGTAATGATTAAGTCAGTTGATCCATTGAATTTATATATTGACCCAAATTCAAAAGATAAATTCTGTAGAGATGCTGCACATATTATATATGCTCAATATATGACAGATGAACATGCTGAACAGGTTTATCCTGAATATACGGATATTATAGCAAATTCAGCAGAAGAACCTGAAGCATCAGACGATTATCCAAGCACAAACCTTAGTAAGCAGTCAAGCCAAACTTTTCCTGGCGATGTAGAAGATAGAGCTCATACAGTTAGACGATACTTAGAAAGATATACTAGAGAAATTCATCAATACTATAATGTATTTGAACCTTTTTCCAATAGAGAGTATGTGTATGACAAAGATGAATATGAAGAATATGGACAAAGCCTTTATGTAAGGTTGAGAAAAGTTACTGGGGAAGAAACAGTTATATGGGACCCAGAATCAGTAGAAGAATTAATGCAAGTTTTAGAAACAGAAGGAGCAATATTCCATTTAGCGTTACCTCCTTTGCAAATGGACCCAATGAGTGGGCAGCCTATTCCTCAAGAACCTGTGCGTGTTCCTGGAGAAGAAAATCAGGACGGTATTCCAGGAACTACTACTGTTATTATGCCTACTACAGCAGCAGAACTTATAGGAATGGAACAGATTATGTCAAATGAGGTAGATATTCCTCGTATTAAGATGGTAGTAAGCGTTGGAGATTCACTTCTTTATCACAGAATACTTCCTTGTGAAGATTATCCTATTGTTCCTATTATGAATATTCATCTTCGTACTCCATATCCAGAGTCAGATGTTAGATTATACAGACCATTGCAGGAGTATATTAATAAAATACGTTCATTAATTATAGCTCACGCAAGTACAAGTACAAATGTTAAGTTATTAATTCCTCGTGGTTCTGTTGACAAGAGACAAGTAGAAGAAGAATGGGGAAGAGCGGGAACAAGTGTTATTGAGTTTGATGCAGAATTAGGTGCACCAATTGTAGCAGGTCCAGTTCCTCTTCCTAATGAGTTATATAAAAATGAAGCAGATGCAAAATCTGATTTAGAATATGGATTTGGAATTTATGAGTTGATGCAAGGCGGGGGAGGAAACGCTCCATCTACTTATAGAGGGACGATTGTTGTTGATGAATTTGGACAAAGAAGAATTAAGTCTCGTAGAGATGATATAGAAGATGCTTTAAATCAAATTGGTAAAGTTGCTATTCCTTTAATACAGCAATTATATACTGAAGAAAAAGTTATTAGACTAGTTCAACCTAACGGGACAGAAAAAGAAGAAAGATTTAATTTTTATGCAGAAATGGATAATGGAGAAGTTGCAAAATTCCATGACGTAACTACAGGAAAATATGATATAGTTGTAGTATCTGGTTCTACATTGCCAACAAATAGAATGGCATTGCTTAACAACTACATGGAAATGTATAAGATGGGATTAATTGACCAAGTAGAAGTTCTTAAGAAGTCAGAACTAGTAGATATAGAAGGAGTTCTAGAAAGAGCAGGTCAAATGCAACAAATGGCAGCTCAAAATGAGCAATTACAACAAGAATTGAAGAAAGTTCGAGGCGACTTGCAAACAGCAGATAGAGAAGCTGTACATGCTAAGAAACGACTCGAAGTAGAAAAGTTTAGTTCTAAATTAGATAAGGTGTCTAATAGAGCTGATATGGCATCTAGCTTATTCCAAGCTAGATTAGGAGATCAACAAAAAGCCTTAATGAACTCTGAGGCTCCAGAACAGGGACCAGATGAACTGTTTGAAGATGAAGAGAGTTAAGGAAAGGAGTAAAAATGGATAACCAAATAGAAAGCAATACATTAGAGGAGCAAGGGCAAGAACAGATTGCAGATTCGAACCCTACTCAAGAAGACATCTTCGAGGAAGTCTTTAACCTTGGCAACTCTGACCCTCTCGTACAGGAGGATGGACAGCCAGGAGAAGAACAAATTATGCAAGATGAAACTTTAAGTACTTCTAGTAATGTGGAAGCAAAGGAAGATGATAGTCAATTTCAATACTGGCAATCACAAGCTGATAAAAAACAGGCAGAGATAGATGAATTAAAAGGGCAAGTATCAGATTTGATACAAGCTGTTAAATCACCTAATTCTGCAGAAGCTAACGTTCAGAAGGAAACTAAGGAACCTAAATTAGTTAAACCTACTAAACCAGTGAAACCAGCAGGCTATGATTATTCTGAAGCTCTTGCTGATCCAGATAGCTCTTCCGCTAAATATTTAGCAGAAAAAGAGGGTTATATGGACGATATGAGTGATTACTTACTGAAACAAGATGAACTTAGACAAGCTTCATTAAATCAACAAGCTGAGAAACAAATGGCACAACAGCAACATCAAGAAACTCTTGCTGAATTGCAAACACGTCATGGATATTCTCTTGAACAAGCTAATGATTTTGTGAACAAGATGAGTTCTCCTGATTCATTATCTTTGGATAACTTGGTGAAACTTCATCAATTGAACATGGGAAACGTCCCGCAACAAGCTACACAGGTAGCTCCAGAAGCTCAAGAAAAAGCTAACCAAATGAAACAAAGAGGTGAAAAACTCAACATCCCTAAGCCAATAGGGGTACAGCAAGGCTCTAGTGTGCAGTCGCCAAACAAGTCAGTCGAGGATGCAATGATGGATTCTATGATTGATGATTTTAATAAAACAAATATATTCTAGTAAAGGAGAATAAAAATGGCAAATGTATACTCACAAACAATCGGTGTCGCTCCAGGAGGAGTCTCGATTGATGATAGAAGACGAGTCTTTAACTTCGGTGAAAGAGTCGCAGAGTTAAATCCAGCTAGTTCACCTTTCTTCGCATATCTATCTAAAGTTAGCAAAAAGCCAACTGATGACCCTGTTTTTAAATTTTTAGAAAAAAGACATCAATGGCAAAGACGTAACTTTACAGTTCATACCGCAATGTCTGCAAATACTTGGTCATCAGATGACACAAGTTTAAACATCACAGATGCTGATGATTTATTGCTTACTTGCGATTATGACAGATACGGAAGAAAACCTAGTGACGACACAACTCACAGACCTGAGTTCTTAGCTCCAGGTCAAGTAATAGCAGTACAAGGTTTATTTAAAAACGAAGGTGCTGCTGAAGCATCATCAAGTAACGGTCATAGTTCAGGGTTATGCGTAGTTTACTACAGAATCTTAACTTTGAATGACAGTTCTGGTGACGCTGACAAACAGGACGTAGCTACAGCTAAGTTTATTAAAGCTGTCTACGTTCCAGGTGTTAATAGAGCAAGTGGTGCTACTCAAAAAAATACAGGAATAATTACCTTTGATGCTTCCGACACTCTTGAACATGAAGCTGGTGCTCCAGGTCAAGTAGTAGGTACAGCATGGGCTGAAGGAACAGATGCTCCAGAAGGTTGGAGAGATGAGTTCTATTCAAGCGAAGGATACTGTCAAATCTTTAAGACAGCAGTTCCTTTATTTAGTGGAACAGCACTAGCTACTCGTTATCGTGGAGACGCTAACGAATACATGAGAGTTTACAAGGAAAAACTTATGGAACATAAGATGGACATTGAAAACGCTTTATTATTCGGTTACGGTGCTGCAGACGATTCAGTAGGAGGCTCTACAGCATCTCTTCGTAAAACATGGGGTATTTTACCTTATACTGAAATCAATGGTAAAATTAAACACTTTACTTATGCGAGTTCAGGTTACGATGATTTCGTAGATGCGATGTCAGATATTTTTGACGCAGAATCAGGAGCAGGCGGTTCAAAGCTTGTTCTAGCTTCTCGTTCAATTATGAACTGGCTTAACAAACTAGGTGGAAGTTCTTTCTTAGGAAATACTATGGCTAGCGGTGATGCAAATTCATCAGCTCACTATAGTGCATCTATCAGCAAAGATGCTGGTATGTTTAAGGGAGTTCAAGTAACTAAAGTTGATACTTTATATGGTACTTTAAACTTTGTTATGGAACCACTTTTAAGAGGCCCTTGGGCTGACCACGCTATTGTGGTTGACCTTAAGAATGTCGCTTATAGACCACTAGTTGGTAATGGTGTTAATAGAGACACTCATATTATGACTAACATTCAAAACAATGCTACAGATGGTAGACAAGACATGATTCTTACAGAAGCAGGTCTTGAAGTTTCTCTTTCAGAAACTCATGCTATTTTGAAGTTTGCATAATAGTTAAACTGGGGAGGTTAGCAATAGCCTCCCCAAATAAAAGGAAAAAAAATGGCACAAAGTAGTGTAAAAACAAGAATTAAAGATTTATTACAGGACGTTACTGTAGATAATATTGCTATTGGACAATTTGCAACAGATGCTGCAAAAGAAATTATAAATGTGCTTCCAATAGAGATGTTGTGGAGCATGAGCACTACAACTAGCGATAACAACGGAGCTGGTGCCGAAATAACATCTTCTAGAATATTAAGTGTATCTAGAAATGGTTATTTGGCTATAGAAATACCATGTTCTAATAAAGCAAGGTATGCAAGTGATAGTGGCTCTATTTATGAAGCTACAGTTCAAAGTCCAGTATATTATAAAAAAGGTGGAGAAGTTTTTGTCTTACCTCCAAAAAGTGGTACAGGAGCAGATGTTGAGCACGTGAGTTATCCAACAATAACATTTGATAACGATCTATCTAATTTCGTTGGAGCTCCTGACGAAATAGAACATTTAATTATTATGAAAACTGCGATAAAAGCAAGATTGTCAGAATTGAATGAGTATCAAGATGATACAGAAGAGCATAATTTAAAAATGCAAGATTTACAGTTGTTACAAGCTGAATACCAAACAGCATTAACAACATTTATTGGTGCATCTGGAAAAAGAGAGGCTGAATAATGAAACAAAAAGAAATGATTGAAATAATACAACAAGAATTTCCTCAAGTAGGGGAAACTCAAATTAGAACTATGCTAAATAGAGCAATGGATAAGTTTGACAATGAAACTGCTGGATTATTGACTGGATGGGCAGATGTTTCTCCAACAGCAAATAAAAGAAGATATGCACTATCTGATTTTAATGTAGAATCGGGTGGAACTAGTGTAGTTGCAGATGACGTTTTAGAAATTACTAGAGTAGATTATGGAACAGAAGGAACTGGTAAGCAAGTGAAAAGAATTTTAGGTGAAATAACAGATACGGATTGGGATATATAATGACATTAGCAAGTAAATTTGATTGGCCTACAGATGATTTAGTTTATGCAATTCGTGATAATAAAATCTTGATAGGAAAATGGGATTATTCAGAAGACAAAATTACATCATTAACTTCAAGTGAAATTGATAGCGGATACAAGATTACAATTCACTATAGAAAAAAGGGAACAAAGTTTACAACAAATATAGACCTTTCTCCAGATTATCCTAATCAATTTCATGAAGGAATTATGTATAGAGTATTAGAGCAATTACATGCTCAAAGAGGAAATCCAAAAACTGCAATGTATTACAAGGCAGAGTGGAAAGAATGCGTTAATATGGCAAAAGCATATAAAAATAAAGGAAGAGACGGGTCTAACTATGCAATTAGACAGCATGATATGTAGGAGAAATTATGGCAGCAGCAAAACATAACATTACAATAGAACAAGGTATTGATTTTACCTTAGAAATACAGTTAAAAGATGCGACAGGTGCAGAAATTGATTTATCTGCATATAACGATGGTTCTAGTACTTCAGCTCCTCATTTTTTAGCAAAGATTAAACGCTCTTCGGAGGTAAGTACTGTAGAGTGCACTTTTACAACAGCTAAGTTAGCTACAGTATCAGGAGATGCAGCACATAGTGGTAGTAGTGATCCAGGAGATTCTGGAAGAGTCGCATTAAAATTAACGGATGCTCAAACATTAGCACTAACAAATACATCTTATGTATATGATTTATATAGACAAGATTCTGCTAATAATTGGCACAGAGATTTAGAAGGTACAGTAACAGTAGTAGAAGGAGTTTCAAGATGAGCGTAACGGTAAAAAGAAATGATAATAAAGTAATTATTAATAAAAAAGAATCTCAAGTTACAATCAATAGAAATACATTGTCTTCTTCTTTTAGTCAATTCACTGCAACAGGAGATTCTGGCACTACTAATATTACTGACGGAAATACTTTAACCTTAACAGGTGGAACAGGGATAGCAACAAGCGTATCTGGAGATACAGTGACATTTGATGTTGAAAGTGCTGTATTGCTAGAAACAGAGAACATAGATGGTGGAGACTATACACCATAAGGAGATAAAAAATGGCAAATAGATTACAAATTAAAAGAAATGTATATGGTTCTGGCGGTGCTCCAGCGGCTAATAGCTTGTTAACAGGTGAATTAGCTTGGGATGCAGTAAATGAAAAATTATACATTGGTAAACAAACAGCAAATAATGGAAATGCTCAAGATGTAACAGTTACAGATTTAAATGCAATTATGGTAGCAGATGTTCCCATAGCAACTACTAGTGCAGTTGGTACAGTAAAGCCAAGCAGTGATGATTTTGCAATATCGGGAGCAGGGTTATTAACTCTAGCAACTGGTGCAACTTCAGCTGAATTAGACATTTTAGATGGAGCTACAGTAACTACGGCAGAATTAAATATTTTAGATGGAGTTACTTCTGACGCTAATGATTTAAATTTAGTAGATGGAATTACAGCTGGTACAGCATCTGCAAGTAAAGCGGTTATATTAGATAGTAATAAAGACCTTACAGGAATTAGAAATCTTACACTAGCTGGAGACTTAACTGTAAGCGGTACAACAACTACAGTAAATTCAACTACAGTAGAAATAGCAGATTTAGCAATAGAAGTTGCTAAAAATGCAACAAATTCAGCAACATCAGATAGTGCTGGTCTTATTGTAGGTGGATGGAGTGGTTGTCCAAGTATTTTATACGATGACACAGGAACTCAATGGGAGTTAAATAAAAATACTGATGTTACTGGTACATTTGCTTGCTCAGGAGCAGCTACATTAACAGGCGGAATTACAAATACTACTTTAGATTTTGGTACATACTCTAACTAATAGGATATAGATGGCTAACGGTTTAAAGATAAAGCGTGGTGATGGTACACCTGCAGCTGGAGCTGATGGGTCAAACGGTGTTTGGCCTTACGAACTAGCTTGGGATTACACGAATAATAAGTTATATATTAACGATAACGGAACTATGCGTGAGATCGGTAAAAGTTATTCAGCGGGAACAAACATATCCTTATCAGGCACTACTTTCAATGTAGATGATGCTTTCTTAAAGAATGATGCAAGTGATACTATGGATGGCTCTTTAACAGTTACTGGAACAATAACAGTACAAGGTGGAGATGATTTTGCATTAGGAGAATTAACAAACACATTACGGATGAAAGGTAATAGCACAAATTCATTTAATTTCTTAAATAATGGTAATGGTTGGGCACATTTAAATTGTGGTAATGTAGTAGCAGCGGGGTCAGTATCAATAGGTGGACACGCAGTTAATGACATTGATATTGGCTCAGAATTTGTTGATGCCGATGACCACTTAATGACTTCTGGAGCTATTAAAGAAAAAATTGAGAGTTATGGATATGTTACAAGTGCAGGAGATATAACAGGAGTAACTGCTGGAACAGGACTTTCAGGTGGAGGCAATAGTGGTGGTGTTACACTTAATTTAGATGTAGGAGATTTAGGGCTTGTAGGAAACTGTAGCATAGATAGTGGAACTGATACTGAAGCAGAATATGGTTCTTTGCCAGTAGGTTATGCAGCTATGATGCATACTAATTTAGGAACCGATAAAGGTATGCCTGCAAGTAATTATTTTTATTTCCACAAAATTGCTAATAGAGATACTGGCGGTGGTTGGGGTGGTATAGCCCTTGGATACAACAACAATGAACAATTTTATGTAGGGAATACTACTGTAAATAGTGCTTTTGCTACTTGGAGTAGAGTAGTAGTAGAAGATTCTAATGGAGCTGCAAGTATAACAGGACATCTTAAATTAGCAGCTACAAAAGCTCTTTATTTTGATGGCGGTAGTAATACTTATATTCAAGAGGGTTCTGGAGATAGATTAGACTTTGTTGTAGGTGGAGACACTATGTTGGTTATGGATGAAGCCAATGATTATAATGCCTTTTATAAAAATACATTCTTTGGAGATGATATAAAAACATACTTTGGCTCACATTCTGATGTTTATCTTTACTATGAAGGAACTAATAATGATTTCTATATCAGAAATGCTAATGGTAATACCAAGATAAGAAACGAAGCTACTGATGCAGATATTATATTTAGCAATGATGATGGTAGTGGCGGAAACACTAATTATATGGTTATTGATGGTGGGGCAGTATCTATTGATTTATTACAAGACACAAGATTAAAAGCTGCGAAGAAACTATTCTTAGATGGTGGTGGCAATACTTATATGTGGGAAAATATTGCTGATTCAGTTTATATGAATGTCGGTGGTTTAGATATGATGAGGTGGTACGAAACAAGTTCTACTGGATATGTTTATTGTCCTGACAATGTAAGACTTGGTGTAGGTAGTGGTATTGACTTTACAATAAGACATGATACAACTAACACCTATATAACTAATACTACTGGCGATATGAACTTTGTAGAAGCAGATGCTGGTAATATTAACTTTAGAAATGTATCAGGAACAAGTCATCTTTATATTAAATCTGGTGGAAATGTTGGTATTAATACTACATCACCTGCTGAAAAATTTCATGTTGATGGAACTGCAAAAATTTCCTCAACAGGCAATACTACTCTTTATATAGATGGAGCAGGTAATGGTTATACTCAAGGACAAATTGTATTTCAAGGAACTGATGATGATGCAAGTTATCGTGGACAAGGAACATTTTATCACGATGCAGCAAGTGATATAGAATATTTTTCTGGAACATTATATGCAAATGACGCTTGGGCAGTAACAAGAAAGACATCAACTTCTTCTCACGATAGTTCAGTAGCACAAGGTAGTCACGCTTTATTTATTATTGAGGGTGGTGGAGATGTTGGAATTGGTACATCAAATCCGACAGATAAGCTGCACATTAAAGATGCTACCGATATAAGTATGTCAAGTAGTGGAAATGGACAACTAAGAGTAGAAGGTAATGGTTATTCTGGTGGAATAGCATTAGATGGAAATGCAATGCACATATATCATAATTCAAGTTCTCGTTCTTTAAGATTAGGAACAGATGAAACTACAAGATACCAAATAGATGGCTCTGGTAATCACAATATTTATGGTAATACTGATTTTAGTTCTCCAATGACAGTACAATATGGAGTAGTAATTAACGAGGGTGGACACGATAGTGATACAAGAATTGAGGGAGATACTGACACTAACTTGGTTAGAGTTGATGCTTCAACTGAAAGAGTTGGTATTGGAACTGGCTCTCCTGGACATAAGCTTGATGTTAATGGATCTATAAGAGCACAAGATGGAAATGTATTTTATGGAGATAGTACATCAGGAGTATTAAGTACTGGTAGTTGGGCAGGAGATTTAGTTAGTGCACAAAGTTTTGAAAGAGTATGTGGATTATCTCACGATGGTGGAGAATTTGTAATTCTTGAAAAAAATGGACAAGTAAGTACATTAATTGATGGTAGTTATTTTGCTTATGAAGCTGGTACTAATCAAGGTGGAGGATTTTATAGTAGTTCAGATAGTAGCTATGCTAATGCTACTGGTATTGTTGCGAGTGGTGGAACATTATATGTTAAACAAGCTGATGGAACAAATGCTAGTCTATTTTCTACTGGAGATATAATTTGTAATTCAGGTTATATATCTGGACAGGGAAATGATTTACACCTAAGAAGAACTACTAATAACGATGATAGAATAACTATAGAAGCATCAGAACATAAATTTATTATAGATGCAACAGAAAGAATGTCATTGACTTCTTCTGGAGTAACTTGCGGACAAATAAATGTAGCTAGAAATGCAAATCCAAACGCTGATACAACTATGGCTATTAATTTATCTGGTAGTTATGGTGGAGGTATTCACTTTACAGATACTAAACATAGTGGTATATGGTGTTTAGGAAGTGGAACTGAAATGCATTTTGGTATAGGTGGTTCAACATATGCTGGATTAAGTGGCGACCAAGGTTTGTTTATGATGGAAGATAATGGAGATTTCCACGCAAACGAAGATGTTATAGCTTTTTCTAGTTCAGTAGGTTCAGATAAAAAGTTTAAAAAGAATATTAAAGATACTTCTTATGGATTATCAGATGTAATGAAAATGAGAGCAGTAGAATATGATTGGATTGAAAAAAGAAAAGGTAAACATGATATAGGTGTTATTGCTCAAGAAATAGAAGAAATTATACCAGAAGTAGTTCAAGATGTAAAAAGTATTGGTGGTTCAGAAGGAACACACAAAGTAGTAGATTACGGTAAATTAGCTTCCGTATTAATAAAAGCTATACAAGAACAACAAGTTCAAATAGATGAACTTAAAACTAAACTAGGAGAATAAAATGGCTAAAGTAATAGCAGAAAAAACAGTAGAATCATCTTCGCCTAAAAGTGTTGAAATCAAACACACTAAAGTAATGCAAAACGCTTCAGGTAACAATGTTACTGTAGTTGATTATACTGAAGTTAAATCAGTTGATTTAGCAATCGAGGAAGCAGAAGCACAATTAGTAACTGCAGAAGCAAAAGTAACTGAGCTTAAAGCAGACATTGAAGAATACAAAAAAATAAAAGGTTAATTAAATGGGTGTTGTAGTAGGAAGTACTGATGTAGGATTGTTTAGTAATGGTTCAGCAGTAGGTGAAGCTACTGTTGTTCAGGAAACGTCTAACATTAGCTTAAAAGGATTGTCTACTGGTGGAGAAGGTATGACTTTTGCTAACGATGGTGGACCTGGAGATACTTTTGAAAAAATTGGCGGTACTAATAGCCATTTTCAATCTAGTCAAGCCGATATAACTGGTTCTCAAGTAGCTGATATA
>Ga0209645_1000811_pt1 | contig 15945 bp, 36 predicted proteins | sample ETNvirenome_6_30_FD_184070 | JGI IMG/M metagenome (GOLD analysis project Ga0209645, IMG submission 184070) | Marine viral communities from the Pacific Ocean - ETNP_6_30 (SPAdes) (version 2) | ecosystem: Environmental > Aquatic > Marine > Oceanic | place: Pacific Ocean | collected 2013-06-19
CAATCAAGGAACTCAGTGATAAGGTTGACTCTTTAGAAGAAAGACTAAATAACTAAAAAAGTATAATGGCAAATTATATTAAGTCATTTAATTTTAGAAGTGGTGTACAGGTTGATAATGATAATTTTGTTGTAAACCCTAACGGACTGGTCGGAATAGGGACAACTGTTCCTGGTGAAGTTCTTGATGTTAGAGGAAATGCCAAGGTTGTTGGACATCTTACTGCGACAGATGCAAGTGTAAGTGGAATTGTAACGGTAGGAAGTATTACCATAAATGGAAGTACCGGAACGATTAGTGCCTCAACCTTTACTGGTTCTGCCGGAAATTTTGGTGATCAGGCAGTTGTTGCCATTGCAACTGATGGATTTATTGCCGGTGCGACTGGATTAACAACAACATCAAATCTTGGTGTTGGTACTAATTCAACTGCCTTTGAACTTCAAGTTGGCGGAGACCCCACAATCTCAGGATTTGGTGTTACAGAGGGAAATATAACTGCCAGTGGAAACTTAAAGATTAGTGGTATTTCAACCACGGCAACATTAGTTGTTACCGGATTATCAACTACCAAAGATTTTGAAGTAACCGGCGTATCAACAATAGCAACTTTAGGTGTAACGGGACTAACAACCACTAAAGATTTTGAAGTAACCGGTGTATCTACGGTTGGATTCATTACCGCATCTAGTTTACAAGTTTCCGGTGTATCTACGGTCGGATTCATTACCGCATCTAATTTACAAGTTTCCGGTGTATCAACAGTTGGAATTGTAACGGCATCAAACATCTATTCTACAGGGGTAGTAACAGCAACTTCTTTTGTTGGGACACTTACAGGTTCGGCAACATCTCTTACAACGGCACAAAACTTTAGCATCACTGGAGATTTAGAGGCATCTGCCGTATCATTTAATGGAGAGGGAAGTGTTTCATTATCATCCATACTTTCCAACAGTTTCAGTGCTAATACTTCGGGTATTATTACTGCCGCAACCATAGTTGGTTCCGCAGGATCATTTAATTCTATTGGTATTCAAACATCATCACCATCTGTTGATTTACAAATTAGAAAAGCATCTGGTGAGTCTAAAATAGAGGTTATTTCTGATACTGGCACGGCTTCTATCAGCATTGGAAATAGTGTCGGCACCGGAAATAGTAGTGCATCAATAAATTATGGGTCTACTAGTGGATTTAATGCTGTATACAGCACCAATCAATCACTTGATATTATCAATCGTGATACCGGAAATATTAATTACTCATTAGGAAATAATGTAACGAATGATAAGGCATTCCACTGGCATAGTGGAGTGGGTAATGATCAGTTAATGTCTCTAACAAAACAGGGATATCTTGGTATAGGTAAAACAAATCCAGCACATGTATTACATGTTCAAGGTATTTCCACATTCACTGGTTCCGCACACTTTGATAGTAACGTAACTATTGATGGAACACTCTCATTCGGGAGCGATACAACATTAACTGCAACATTTGAAGGTGATGTACAAGATACTTCAAGTAATGTCATTCTTGATGTATCAAATCCATTATTAAATGCAAATGTTAATACAACATCAGGTATTTCTACATTCAACAATGTAAAAGCTTCTGCGGTTGGTATTGCAACAACAAATCCAAGATGTGTATTAGATCTTGGAGAGGCAGCATCAACATCGACTGGATTCGTGTTGTTTCCTTCTACAACTACTACAGGTAGAAATAATATAAGCCCAACTATCGAAGGGGCGATAATATATAATCAAACACTTCATAGATTAGAACTTTATAATGGAACTTCATGGGTAGGTATTACAACAGAGGCATAATATGTCAATTCAACCAAGCGGAAAACTTAAATTTTCTGAAATAGAAAATGAGTTTGGAAGAAATTCTAAAAGGTCATTAGGCGAATATAGAATTAGACAAACTGTTGGTGAAATGGAAAATTTACCCCTTGATGAGAATATTCCTCTTAGAAGTACGGCAACAGGTCCTGGTATCACCCCAACTCCTGATAATAATACTCCCATAAAATTTTCAGATTTTTATGGTAAAAGATTGAATATGATTGTTGTTTATGGTGCCAGTAGCAGCTACACTAATGTACGTGCCAAATCAGATTATATGAATTATAGTAATAGTCATCCTGATCCAAAAGTTGTTGTAGTTGGTGGATTTAGAGAAAGACAAGAAGGAACTGGAACCAGAAAAGTTTTTATACATGTAAGAGAAAATATAACTATTCAATCTAGTAGTGCAAATAAAGGTAAAAGAACAAAATGTTCTTTAAAAACAGGAGATCAATGGAGTACTGGAACACATTTAGAATTGAATATTGCAGGAACTATCATTGGTGCCGGTGGTGATGGTGGTAAGGGTGGTGATGATTCTGGTGGACAAACTGAAGTCAATGGTAAACCCGGTCAATCTGGAACAAGTGCCCTAGGTATTGAGGATGAAGTTCAAAGAATAGTAGTTCAATCCACTGGATCCATTGTCGCTGGTGGCGGCGGTGGCGGCGGCGGTGGTGGATGTAAAAATGATAAGCATAGACGTGCCGGTAGTGGAGGCGGTGGCGGTAGTGGAGTTCCTGCCGGTGAGGGTGCAACGGAAGGAGATGGAAATGGAGGTTTTAATGGTGGGGATGGATCCTCAACCGAGAGTGGAAATGGTGGAGTTGGAGATATAAAAACTGATGATCCTGGCAATACAGGAGGAGGTGTTGCCACTGGTGGTGGCGGCGGTGGTGGATTTGATGGTATAGGTGGTTTATTCCAAACAAAAGTTGGTGAAGACGACCAAGCTACCGAGGGTGGTGACGGAACTTCTGGAACAAATGGACAAGGTGGTAATGGTGGTAATGGTGATGCTGAAGGCGGCAATACAAAGGAAGGAGTGGGTGGACAAGGTGGAACAAATGGTTATGCAATTTTAATTGATTCCGGCAAGACGAGCACTACACCAAACCTTACTAACAATGGAACAATAAAGGGATCACATTTTGTTTATGGCGAAGTTAGTTAAATAGTAAAAATCATTGACTTTTCTACATTATGAATGATCAAAAATTGACCGCATATGTGGATGAGTTTCCTTTTCCTCATATGATCATAGATAATTTCTATACAGAGGAAGAACTAGAACTTATCTGGGAAGAACTTAAATTTTATACAAAACCTGGTAAATTACTTGAGGCAGAAGATTATGGTGGTGTTGTGGGTTATACAAGTGCAAAGGCACTTTTGTTAGATAATGTTTATAAAGATTATTCTAATAATAAAGGTGTAAACTATAGAAGTTTATCTAATATATTGACCGTTAATAGAAAACTATTTGATAGTCCTGTTTTAAATGTATTTGCCGATATACATGATTGTTGCTGTATTGCCAATCAATCAAATCATGATATCACAAAAGTAAGATATTATCATGATGGAGAAGGATATGATCCACATACAGACAAATGTTTTCAATTTTTAGCATTTTCTTATTTTTATAAGGAACCCAAGAAGTTTGAAGGTGGGCAGTTATATTTTCCCAAATATGATTATGAGATTCCTTGTGATAATAACTCCATGATTATATTTCCTGGATGGGTAGAACATGGAGTACGAGAAGTAAGTATTAAGGATTCTGACTATTTTGATGGTTGGGGAAGATATGCCATCACATCTTTCTTTGGATTTAAGGATAAAACTTGACAAAGTATCAGAATATGAGTAGAATACCTTTGTTAGGGTTGATGGGACAGTCTAGGAACTGTCCACGAGCTTTAGATCCCGGTGTCTCATGCGCTATAATACAGAGGTAATCAAGGGACAATCCCATGCTCTGTGAAGTCAAACTCTATGTTGCGGGTCGTACTTTCTATGAGACTGTTCATGCCGCAAACTATGATGAAGCCCGTGAAGTGGCAAAGGCAAGAAATCCTAATGCAACTGTCGTGAGTGTAAATGCCAAGTTCTAATAAGTTTCTAAAACCACATATTGCACAACCAGGATTACTCGATGCTGAACCGGGTAATCCTTTGGGTTATGTAACAAATGATGGTATGTGGGCAGCAGTTCCATGTGGTAAAAAGTTTACCATTATACATAATGGAAGTGTTGTTCACCAAGCACGCACTTATGATTCGGCACTGAACTTTATCAAAAAAGGTATCAAAAATGAGGGATCAAAACGGAATCGAAGACAACGAACCAAATAACATCAAATGGAACAGAGGTCTTGACATTTTTATTGAATCTGTTCACAAACCTGATCCCTCACTTCGTCAGTGTGCTCACAATCAAAGATGTTATAATGAACTCATGTGGGTTCGTGAAAATGTATTAACATATTTAAAATCACTTAGAAAATAACATGCACATCTCACGTATTCATGATGGCGACAGAGTAAAGTACATCGGTTGTTGTAAGGAGCAAGTAAAATGGGGAAATAATGATAATCCAGATGATATATTAGAAAGAGGAAAAAGTTATACAGTAGAGAGAACAGAAGTTCATACCGCACATACAAAAATATCCGTAGAAGGATATAATGGAAAATTCAATTCTATTTGTTTCATAAAGGAGGAAGACTGATGAATCAATTTGATCCAGATGAAATAGTATTACAAAGCACGGCTAAATTGTTTGAATATGAAAAGTTATCACGACAGATTGAAGAATGTGATGACCTTGATATGTTACGAGACATGGCACGTTGTTGGATTAAGTTGTATATGAAGCAACAGGAAACCGTAAGAAATATTGGATTGACTCCAATGGAACAACCTCTACCAAAAAGAAAGGATGATGAAGGATAGTTATGTATGAAGAATTAGACTGCTTCGAGAGAGCACTTCAACATTTTGGTACGAGAGTTGAGATTATTAGTGCCATGGAAATGGCAAGGAAAATCTCATCAGAGGATGCCTACCAGATGATTAAGAGTGAACTAAAAGAATTAAAAAAGTGTCGTAAAGAACTTAAAAAAGATGAAAAGTGATAGTTTAAAAATTCATGAGAATGAAGATGGTTCATTCAGTATGGAATGGGATCGAGAGGACCAGAACTGGAACTGGTTGAATGACTTGACAAGTAAAGACATCGAGAGTATCCTAGAAGAGGCAATCAAAAACTATGGAGGAACACATTGAACAAATCAGAACTTGAATACAAGAACTATTCGTTGTCTAGTTTGAATGATTGGATTAGTGATTCTCTCAATTCAGAGGCAACTCCAGAAGAAATCTATGAGACAATCATAAATTGTGTGGAAAGAGATTTGGAGTATCATGAAGCTTGTGCTAAACAGGCAAAAGAACTCCTTTCTCTTCTAAAAGGACACAAAACCCCTGATTTTGATGATAAAATTACGTTTTCAACACCATATAAAGATGATGTAATCAATTTTCCCCGTAGATACTAATAAATATTACATAACGTTTAAAACTATTATGGAAAGCGTCGAAAAACATATTGAGGTTGATAAAAAGATTCTTGAAGATCCAACAACATCACCTCAACAACGTCGTCATATTGAAGGAGAACTACATGAACTTGAGGTTTATGTAGAGAATCATAAAGAAGAAATTGCTGCCGGTGACCATCATGATCCCACGGCATTAGAATTGTTTTGTGAAGTAGAACCTGATGCCGATGAATGTAGAATATATGATGATTAAATGTGACAATGTTTAAGGTGTCCACCACTCCTTGACGGGGTGGTTTTTTTATGGCATAATATGTTCATATTCGACAGATGACCCGTTGCCTTTCACTCTTCGCCCGCATCAGGAACGTGCCGTGAGTGCCATGCTGAACAACAACAAAGGTCAGGTTATCATTCCTACTGGTGGTGGTAAGACCGCCTGTATTTTTGAGGACATTTTGAGTGCCATGGATTCTGGCACTGCCGAAACCTTTGTAATTGTTGCTCCTCGTATTCTGCTGGCAGAACAGTTGTGCTCTGAATTTCTTGAGTACACTGACCGCAATGATGTTCATGTCATGCACGTTCACAGTGGTGAAACTCATCACTACAGTACAACAAAACCCGGCAATATCAAACTGTTTGTTGATGTTGCCAACACTGCTGGTGATCACTGTATTGTATTCACCACCTATCACTCTTTAAATCGCCTAGAACAAGCAGAACTTGATGTAAACACCATTTACTTCGATGAAGCGCACAACTCTGTTCAGCGTAATTTCTTTGGCCCGACAGAGTATTTTTCTGTTGAGTCTTCTCGCTGTTATTTCTTTACTGCTACTCCTAAGCACTCTACTACTGTTACAAAACCCGGCATGAACATGCCTGAGATTTATGGTAATGTAATCTGTCAGGTTGGTGCTCCCGAACTGGTTGAGGGTGGTTACATTCTTCCTCCCAAGGTTGTTGTCAAACAACTGGATATGGTACAGGATAAGAAGATGATTGCCGACCGTGATTCTGAAAACCTGTTATCTACTATTGACGACAATTCACTGAACAAAATCCTAATCTGTGCTCGTTCTACCAAGCAGATTATGTTGCTTATCTCACAGTCCAGTTTCTGTATGGATTTGAGTGATCGTGGGTATTCTTGGATGACGATTACTGCCAGGACTGGTGCCATTATTGATGGGCAGAAAGTCAATCGTGAGGTATTCTTTGAGACTCTAAATGCCTGGGGCAGAGATCCTAACAAAAAGTTTGTGGTTCTTCACCACTCTATTCTGTCCGAAGGTATCAATGTCAGTGGACTTGAGGCAGTGTTGTTCATGCGTAACATGGATTATATTGGTATCAGTCAATCAATCGGTCGTGTAATCCGTCTGGGTGGGTCTCAGAAGACGTTTGGACTGGTTTGTGTGCCTGTCTATGATAAGGTAGGTATCACCACGGCACGAAAGGTTCAGGCAGTTGTTGATGTGGTTTTTGAGAAGGGTGAGGCAGCTGTGTCGGTGGTCAAACGATGAACCGTCCACCATCCGTTGTCAGGGCACCAGGATGCCCTATAATACAGGGGTAATCAAGGGAGGGACATGCGGACCACCACTGCCACTTACAACATTCGTGTTGAGACTTGTGACTTTAAAGTAATTGAGTTTCAACGCACAATGCCTACCAAACCAACAACATCCAAGGGTATAAAGGCACAGAATAGTAAACTTGAACAGTGGGTAATGAAAGAATTACCTTTTTACTCCCGCATTGAAATTACACCCGCAAACTAATGATCACTTCCAAGGCATACATGCTCCGCATTATGAAAAAATGTGAGTATGCAGATACTCTCACCCGTGAAGAAAAGTTTCAAGTTTTCTGTAGAGTATGTGACAACATGCTCACAGAAGGTAGAATGACCAAAGCAACTCACAAGCGTTTCACTGAAATCTGGTAATGATTGTTCTCACTGCCGAAAACCAAGGTTGTGCCTATTCCATTGATAGTGAAGGCACACTATTTTACACTCCACAGTATCAGGATGGTTCTATCAATCTTGAGGACTGGTGTGAAGTTGATCTGATGCACCTTATGGGAGAAGAAGAAAATCTTCGACTGGAGGTTGATGCCATTCATGAGAAACTTATTTCCATGAGTAAGGCAATCGGAGAATACTTCCAAAAGTAAAAGTTCACCTTTCAAACCCTTTTCTTTCTTCATTATGGCAACCCGAGCACGAATTGGTATTGATGTTGGAAACGCAATCGTTTCTGCCTATCATCATTGGGATGGTTATCCTGAGTGGTTGGGTCGTATTCTGAATACACATTACACTACAAAGAGTCAAGTTACCGAACTGATTGATGGTGGTGATATGTCTTCCTGCTGGACTGATGAGCGTTGGGACAGTGAGACTAAAGTTCAAAAGTATGGTCCTCAATACTATTCTCAACGTGGTGAGGATTGTCCTCCACGCTTGGATGAATCTATCACTGAGTTTATTAACAACGGTGAAGAGTTTGGATATATTTTCAAGGATGGAGAGTGGTTCTGTTATGATACTAAAACCTGGAGTGATACTTTCGCACAGGTTATAGATATTCCAGAGGGAGCCCTGGCAGTATGATCGATTTAAAAAAACTTTCTCATGAAGAGAAAGAAGCACTGGCAGAAGATTGTGAAGACTTTCTTCTGCACAGAAACATACCATTGAGGTCACATTCATACGACAACATCATCATTCATGCAATGAGAGAAGGTTATCGTATGGAAGGATTTGATCGTCCCATTCGTAAAGCATCATGATTGTTACTCCAGAACAACTGAAAATCACCAGAAAAGAATGGGAGTGTTATATTGACACTCCTGATGATGTCATTGAGCAGGTTAATATGGAACTTTTGAGTATTCTTAATTCCAGTACAAGTCCACGATGGGCTCAAAAAAGAATCTATGATTTTTTTGAGAAAAATAACTATATGGAGCACGGATTTTTAGATTCTGAGTGTATGCAAATGGCGACTAATGCCATTAACAAATACTACAATTCCAGCATCGACCGTTGGGAGAGTGTGACACTCAGATAACCTACACACTGTGTCCTGAAACCCCACCAGGATGCCCTATAATACATTCGTAATCAAGGGAACGCCCCATGACAACCTCCTTCGCAGACTACGTTGCTCAGCAGGATGCACGGAACGACATTCAGTTGAAGGTTCGTGAGTATTGTCTGATGCTTTGTGAGGCACTGGAGCAGGATTTTGTGAAAGATTCTCTCCGTCGTGCTGATTTCTTCCTGAGAACTGATCCTGAGTATCGTCAACAGCGTATTGAAGATATTAAGGCAGGCAAAGGCATGTATAAGTTCTACATTGAGAGTGGTCGTAAGTATCACAAAATCATTATGGAGACTGGTGATGGTTCCCGTAGTGTTCATGCCTTTATTAACATGAAGACTGGTGAATTGCACAAGGCAGCATCATTCAAGGCACCAGTGAAAGAACCACGTTTTGATTTGCGTGTTATCAGGGAGCGTGAATTTGTGTTTGAGAAGTGTGATTGGTCAGGTGGTTATCTCTACAAAAACGCATATTATAACGACTAATATGGTATAATGAACACATTCAATTCAGAGGTTACTATGAATGATCAACGACACTATCATACCGAAAGTGAACGCCGTCAACTTGACGGTGTTGTTCATGACTCCGACAAAAATGGTTGGAATGTTTCTAAACTGAATAGAATGAAAACCCGTGCTAACAACTTACCTGATGATTCTTTGATTGTTGATGACGACTAAAGAAAAACTTCTGTTCATTTCATCTTTTATTTGGTTTCTCCACTGGGGCACATGTCTAGCATCTACACTTCTGGATACGGTTATTCTAAGAAGCTCTGTGAGGATGTTACCTCTTGGTTTCTGAACAAGTATTATCCACGTCATAAGATTGATGTGGATATTGTTCACCGGGGATTGAAACGTGAGGGTGTCTATGGTTATTGTGATGTTGAGGGTGAGTCTTATCGCCCTCGTCACTTCCTGATTGAACTTCAGTCCAATATGTGTAAGGAGTTGTATATAAAAATCCTTTTTCATGAACTGACCCATCTGGCACAGTGGGTAGACGGTTCGCTGCGGTTTCGACATGGAAAAATGTGTTATTGTCAAGAACCAGTCGAAAATTACGATTATGAGGATCAACCACATGAGATTGAGGCACGGGAGAGTGAAGAAATTCTATATGATCTGTATATGATTGATAAAAAGGATGTGCCACCTGAAAAATCGTCACAGGGATGGTGCAACCGTCTGTGTGGTGGTGTATAATTATAATTATTCAATCTGGACTAATCATGATCCTACAGGAAAATGTAAAGCAGGTGATTGAAGGTTGTACCGCCAGTCTTCCTGCTCAAATTAAATACTTCACAATTTACAATCAACCAGTCCAAATCATTGATGATACTTTGTCGGAGGTTATTTGTGCAATGATTAATGACACCATCTGTGGCGGCACTGGTGGCGGTGGATGGGATAATGCTGATGGTGGTGAAGATAAGAACACCTCACATGTTCAATCTAAATTTTGTGGAGATTGTGGTAAAAAAGTAGTTTTCTTTGCCACTGAATGTCCTCATTGCAAGTGTAATAAATTCAAAGCAAATAAAAATCAAAAAACATTTACTAAAACTAATCCTCGTGATGGTCGATGGGGTATCAATGCTGAGTCTCATTTCAAACATTTTGAAGGTCTGAAAGAGTATCGTTTCACATTCATCGAACCTCTTCAAGATGATCCCTCTTGCCGACAGTTTCGTTTCCGTTATTGGACGATTGCAAAAGACTCTGAGCATCTTAATTCATATGCTAAAGCACAAAAGAATAGTGACAAATCTAATCACATTAACTTTCAACCGCTGAAAGTTGACTTCTATTTGAGTGGTCCTGTATTGAAATTTGATGGGGTTTTGACTGTGAACGAAGGTAGCACATCTTTTGACTTTGATTATTTTGATATGGATAATCAAACTCCTGAGAAGATCCCTGCTAAATTTGCTGGTTTTGATTCACAATCTGTGCTAGAATCTAAGAACTTCAACAAAGAGCGTGGCGAATGGGTGCGGAATTGATATACAAGAATCAAGATTGCATTGAGTTTCTGAAGTCTCTGGATGACAGATCTATCGACCTTATCTGCACTGATCCACCCTATTATCGTGTGGTTAATGATAAGTGGGACAACCAATGGTTCACGGTTGATGAATACTACTCATGGTGTGAGCAATGGATCACTGAATTAGGCAGAGTTGCAAAGTGGGGATGTAGTTTTTGGTTGTTTGGTTTTCCACAACAACTCTGCACACTTTTGCCAGTGATTGAACGTGCTGGGTTTACATTCCGTCAACAGATTGTCGTTAACAAAGGAATGCAGGCAGTTGCAGGTAGAACTAGTAGCAAACTTAAAATGTTCCCGACTGCGACAGAATCCATTTTTTTCTTTCACTATGAGGCACGGGATCATATCAGAGACTTGCTGCAATCAGAGCGCAAGAGATTAGGTTGGAGGGGTAATGATGTTAATGCTCACCTAGGCAAAGCTGTGACGGGTGGTGGTGCATTTGCCTGTATGGCATCAGAAAAGAAACCAAGAGAGCACAGAGTTTATCCTACTCGTGCTGACTGGATTAAGTTGCAGGAAGTTATGAATTTACCAGAATATGATGATCTTGTATATACTTTCAACATACAAACTGGACTGACTGATGTATGGAGTGATATCAACTTTTATGATCGAAAGGTACAGAAATTTCATAGCACACAAAAACCAATCCCATTGATGGAAAGATTGATTAAAACATCTTCTAACAAAGGACAGACAGTTCTTGACATCTTTGGTGGATCTGGTTCTACTGGTGTGGTATGTAAGATGCACGATAGAAACTTTATTGGATGTGAACTTGATGAAGAATATTATTCCAAATCACTTGAACGCATCCAGTCTACTGTACCAGTTGAAGAGGTGTCCCAGAACGCACTTGAGCGGTCCCTAGATGCTTTATAATACAGAGGTAGTCAAGGGAGGAGACCATGACCGACTTCATCTGTGCCTATTTTGGTTCTGACTGGACTATCACGGCACGGGGATTCTCCAGTGCCCGACAGGCTGAAAAGCACGGTCTTTACATGATGCCGACTGCCGGTGTGTTCGGGTTTGCCGTGATCCAGGAGAATGAGAACGGATGGGAAGTCTGTGATGATCGTAGCATCCTGTCACCTAACAGTAAAGTAACTCAAAACCTCAACACATTCAACGTTTCTGTCTGATGAACATGTTCACTATTGATGACCAACTGATTTTCTTGATTGATCGATTGAACAGTGCGATCAATGTTTGTCATGAGGCACCTGAAAATGATGATCAGGGTTATCCTTATGCGACAGGATATGCACGATCTGCAATGTCTGATGTCGCGGACAGTCTAAGTGCCATTGTTGCACAAATGAGGGAGGAGAAGACCAGTTGAGAGAGTGGCACAGGGGGTCTTCACACGGTCCTCTGATGCCCTATAATAAGTTCATCGACAGGGAGACACCCCACATGCAAGTCACCAGCAAGCGTCACTCCATGGTTGTTGAGTTCCGTCCTCACAATATCCTGACCGATAAGTTTGTATATACCCTGAAGTTCAAGGGTGATGCACAATCAATGCGGTTAATGTCAAAGAAGGAAATGATCGAAACTGTCAATGCACGTTTGGATCTTCATGGTTATACTGTCACCGACTTCCTGACAGAACCCGAGTCCTATATGCCTGCCTGTTGCTGATGTTCTACGTTCTGCCCATCGTTCTTCTCATTTATTCTCTTCTCTCATGAACTACACTCTCAAAGAACTTCATGAACGTGTCAACAGTCTTATCGAACAACATGGTGAAGATGCAGACTGTGCCGCATGGATTTATACCAAGCACGATTGTTATTTGAAGGATGAAGATGGTGAGATTGATTATGACAACAATGTAGATGATCCCTTCCTGGTAAGACGTATTATGGAAGATGTTGGTGATAATGATTACATCTATCAAGTGATTCAAGACAGTATAGATGAGGCAACCGAAGAACATTTTGTCCAGTATCAACAGGAACTGGTCTGATGTTTATTGATACCGATCGTCAACTTCGCAAACTTTCTATTTTCAAACCAATGAACTTTCGTATTGTTGAAATTGATTTTGACTTTGATGATGATTATATGGATGAGGAGTATAATTGTCCTCTTTCAAAGGAGGAGAGAGATGATATTGTTGATGAGGTAATGTCAACAACCTGGAGTGCGATTGATGGTGATGATTTAGTTGAGGAGATTACATCTGCCACGGGTTGGTGTATTAACTCTATTGATTATTGTTATGTCCTGTCATAAAGAAACCGTGTCATGTGCTATAATCATAGATAAAGAAATGCACCGAATCTATGAAAGCAACAGAGATGGATGTATGTCTTAATGTTCATGAACTGGGGGTACTTATCAGTGCCCTCAAACTTCTTGATCATAAGGATGAATATCATATAGCAAAAGAATATGGACCGTGCCATACCATCTACAATCGATTGAATGAAATTTATCAACAAATGGATCAGTCATCAATCACTCCTACATTTATTCAACATGAATCATCTTACTAATGGAACAATTCGGATGGGATACCAATGATGAGTTTCCAATCGAAAGAACAGAACATCCATCATCACCAGTTAAAAGAACTCTCTATCTTCATCCATTAGATGAACACTCCTGTATCAGTCATGATGGTTACATTCAACTCGGTATCTTTGATCATTCTGTTCAACAACATATGGAACTGAATCCAACATTAAACTGGGTTGAAACTTATTGGTATCCTGATGTATTCAGTAGGCGTTACAAACGTGCCACATTCCAAAAGACTGCCAAAGCTAATGAGGGTAGTCCAAAGACTGATAACCAGGGACAGGGTATTGATTATGATAAGGTAAAACCTAAAGGATGTACTAAATTAGAAGGTAAGTAATAGAAAAACAATGACACAAAAAACATACAAAATTGAAGAAGAAGGAACCAATGGTTGGGCACTTGTTGATGAGAAGCATCAGCACCTTACAAAGGAAGAGTGTTCTGAACTGTTAGAAAGTCTCATGGCAAAGGGTGCCAATCCAAACTATCTTCGTGTGGTAAGAGATGATGACTGATACATATATCCCACAACTTGATGATTATGTTAAGTGGAAAGGTATAGAAGGATGGGTGTACTTTGTTGATCCTGAATATATTACCATAGAGGTTGGAACCAAAGAAAAGATTGATGATTTGGTTCCTATGCACAAGAAGCATCATATATTGATTGTATGTCATCACTGGTGTTGGAATGAGGTGAAATACATTAAAAATAGGAGAAATGAGGGTAAAAATGGTTAAAAAACAATTAAAAAGGTATTTTTAAATATAAAAGTGTTGTTTGTTTGCTATTGAGAATCATTAGCAATAAGGTGTTAGTAACCCCGTGGATACTGTGTGGATACTGTATAGAAACCCCTGAGTAACTCTTCTGTTAATGTGTTAGAAACCTCCTGACCTTATGTGAGTTTGGCGAGCGTAGCATGAATCGCGCAGTTTGTCAATCCACGGGACGGCAAAAAATCACGAGACCCACACATTTTCTCGACGAGACCTTATAAATAATCCTTATGAATCTCGTCGAGACAATCACTTGACAACTCGACGAGATCATAGTATCATAATCACAGTTCATCAATCTCGACGAGAACCATGTACGACGATTACGATCTCGACTATACATTAAGCAATGATTATGCATCATCATATGATCTCGACGAGATGTGTGAGAATCATGTATCATACAACATGATACAAGATAACACATCATATGACGACGAGATTACATCATATGATGATGACGAGTACCGTGACGAGCAAGATTATCAGACGCTTGCATACATGCACTACGCATGATATAATAGTCCGAGAACACCCATCCCCACACCTACCATGATCGCACAGAAGCGCACAATTCGCGTCATTCTTGACATCGAGTGCTACGACGATCTTGACATCGAATCGCAGGATTGGCGAGAGATTCTGCAGCTCGAAGGGGATGAAGATGTTCATGCTACCATCACAGATCTGGCAGATATCTTTTAGTCTGTGCCAGTTCGTAGATTGGTTTTTTATTCTCAATAGTGAGGTCTTATTGAGAATAGAATATTTAAAAAAACCAGTTGGAGAACTGGCACAGAACCCCTTGTGATTTCTTTCGTGATGGGTTATTGTTGTTTTGTGGGTCGAAAATGTTACTTACTTCCCCACAAATTCTTTTCACAAATGAACAACACAATCCTCGCAATTCTTCACACTTTGAACATTCTGTCATTCGTGATAGAAATGGCAGTGAAATCCACGGTTCGTATCATTGCCCTGGCAATCGTGCTGGGTGAGTATGCCTGGACCGGCGCACAGGTTGTTTATAACAACCGCCGTGAAATCCTGGAGAATGTTAACATTTTCCGTAACACCGTTGGATCTTACTTTGTGTATGCCTGATTAACAACAATCTGTGCCACATGTTCTAGTGGCACAGTAAATGAGCACAGCGCCCAAAATCGTGTATTGTATTAACAGTTGAGAAACTCATTCATGGACACACTCACCAGCATGATTCCCGAGAGAACCGATTACAACGGGTGGACAAATTATGAAACCTGGAATGTTGCTCTCTGGTTGCAAAATGATGAGAGAATGTACAACTTAGTGAAGGGCAATTCATCCTATGATTTTTGTATCCCTGCACTGGAAATCGTGTTCGGTAAAATGACACCGGACGGCGTACGTTGGATGGACGGTCTCATCAATACCGACGAAATCGATGAGATGTTAAAAGACCTGTGACAATTGTAGAGGTGCCCACTAATCTCCCCACGGGCACCAAAATCGTGTATTGTAGTTTCAAGTTCAAAAAACCACATGGATTTCGACACCTTCGACACCGACATTTTCTCTGAGATTCAGGATGCTCCCGGTGAGATCTTTGATGTCATCGAATACAAGGAAGAATGGGAGAAGGAAGAAGAATTCGACGTTGAGAAGTACATCAACGGAGACACCGACTATTGAGAACAATGGACCGACTCGAAATGCTTTCTCAACGTGAACAACTTATGGAGGACATTGATGCTATTGTTGATGAGTTTACATTTGATCTACCCATTGATGACATTCACGAAAGATCACAACTAGCAGAAGATTTAAGCCGCGTCTTATGTGATGCCGTCTGCAAAAACTTTCCCACTAAGTAATGTCTTTCCTCTCAACCTTCGACCACACAAACTCCATGACTGACAACATCATCGACCGGGACGAATTGCAGGACAATCTTATCAACCAGATTCTGGATGATATGGACATCAAAACTATGATGGCAATTCTTTATGATAACATGAGTGAGAGTTATGATAAGTATT
>Ga0209645_1000812_pt1 | contig 15911 bp, 8 predicted proteins | sample ETNvirenome_6_30_FD_184070 | JGI IMG/M metagenome (GOLD analysis project Ga0209645, IMG submission 184070) | Marine viral communities from the Pacific Ocean - ETNP_6_30 (SPAdes) (version 2) | ecosystem: Environmental > Aquatic > Marine > Oceanic | place: Pacific Ocean | collected 2013-06-19
TCTGGTTCAATGGTAGAAGGACCTAAGTTTTTTCACAAAGTTACAGCAACTGGCGCTGATTTAGGCGCTGTTGTTCCAACTATTGTTATTAAACATGGTACTCAATTAGCATAAACAAATGCAATAAGATCCCGCTTCGGCGGGGTCTTTTTTAATTATTATATTATATTATATTATGGAAACAAAAGAAAAGAAAAAGCCTGTGGCTAAAGCCCCAGCAACTCCTGAGGTAAAAAAAGACACTTGGGAATACAAAGATAGAAACTATTATCTTATAGGTAGTAAAACTCCTTTAACATTTACAATACCTAGTAGACACTCTGCTAGATACCCACTAGTTTGGTTTGATAAAGAAAAAGGTTACGAAAGAGAGTTAAGATATGCTACTAATCAAAAGTCTATTTTTGTAGATGAACAAGAAGGACAAGTGACGTTGAAACATATTGTTTTTGACACTGGTCATTTATTTGTTCCAAAAGAAAAAAGAAATTTACAAGAATTTTTAAGCAAACATCCTCATAATAACATTATATTTAGTGAGTTTGACTCAGTTGCAGAAGCTATAGATGAATATGAAGATTTAGAGCTAGAACTAGAAGCAATGACGTTTGCTAGAGAAATGGATATAGATCATTTAGAAGCTATATTAAGAGTTGAAAAAGGATCTTCTGTAAATGAACTTAGCTCTAAAGAGTTAAAAAGAGATGGATTAATGTTTGCTAGACATAACCCTAGATTGTTTATAGATCTTGCTAACGATGAAAATGTTATACTTAGGAATTTTGCTATTAACGCAACTGAGCTAGGTTTATTAACTTTATCACAAGATCAAAGAACTTTTATGTGGGCTAATACTAAAAGAAAATTAATGAATGTTCCTTTTGATGAAAACCCATATTCAGCTATGGCTGCTTGGTTTAAAACTGATGAAGGTATGGAAGTTTACAGATCTATTGAGAAAAAACTTAAATAACAAGTGATTATAATTTAGGGTGGTTAACGCCACCCTTTTTTTTTAAAAATATTAAAATGGCAATAAGCGTAAATAAAGTATATAAAACTGTATTACTTATTTTAAATAAAGAACAAAGAGGATATATGACGCCTGAAGAGTTTAATAGAATAGGTACGCAAGTCCAAAGAGAAATCTTTGAAAAGTATTTTGAAGATTTAAATCAATATACTAGAATGCCACAAACTGACGTGGATTACGCTAATAGGTTGATGAACCTAAATGAAAAAATGAACATATTCAAAAGAGATGGTAATGCTACTTATGTTCCTGCCGATAACAACTTTACCTTGCCAACTCTTACTCACATAGTAGGATCTGTTACTTACGAGGCTAACAACAGACTACCAGTCGAAATGCAAAGAGTAGATAGAGGAGAATTTTATAACTTAAGATTATCTCCATTGGTAACTCCAAGCGAACAATTTCCTATATATTTGTTTGAAAACAACAAATTGCAAGTATACCCAAACATTATAAATACTAACGCTAACGCTGGCACAGCCAATGTAGCAGTTCAATATATTAAAGTTCCGGATGATATTAACTGGGCTTACACAGTAGGTAACTTAGGTCAGTTTGTTTACAACTCCAACACACCTCCAACTGTAGATTTTGAATTACATAATTCTGAATTTACAGAAGTTGTATTAGCTATATTAATGTATGCTGGTATAGTCATAAGAGATCCTCAAATAGTTCAAGCTGCATCAGGTCAATTACAAGCAGATAGAGCAAATCAAAAACAATAATAAATGAGCTTAATTAATCAAACTAACGAAGAGTATTATGCAGGAGAAAAAGTGTTTGCAGTTACAGCAGCTCCTCAAACTGTTTTTACTTGCACATTTGAACCTAAATTAAACACAGAGACATCAACAGAACCTGCCAACTTTGGTGTTCAAGTAAGTACAGACGGTGGTGTTACTTTTAATGATTATGTAGCTGGTAATATTTCAGTGGTAAATAATAATACTATACAACCTCCTTACAATCAGCAAACTATAACACTTAGTGTAGCAGTTGCTAACTCAGCTACAACACTTGTAAGAGTTGTTTTAAAAGCTCAAGCACTTTGGAACAACTATGGAAGTTATGAATATGTTAAATTAAATGACATAGTAAATAATTTTTTAATAGCATACACTGGTATTGGTAAATTAATACCATTAGTTAAAAGAACTGACGTTATATTCCATGCTAAAAGAGGTTTACAAGAATTTAGTTACGATACTTTAAACAGTATAAAAACATTAGAGTTAGATTTACCACTAAGTAATTCTGTAATTATACCTCAAGATTATGTTAATTATGTTAGAATGTCTTTTGTAGATGAATTAGGCGTATTACACCCTATATACCCAGCTAACAATTTAACTACAGATCCAACATCTGTACCACTACAACAAAAAGATGGTAGCTTTACTCAAGATAAATATGGAGAAAACACTGAAGCAGCTCAATCAACCACTAGAACTAGATGGGAAAGTGCAAACGATAAGCTTATTACAGGTGAATTTGATGAGTATTTTTACAATGCCAATGTATATAACTGGAGCTGGAGAAAAGCTGCTTATGGAAGAAGATACGGTTTAGATCCAGTAGTTTCTCAAAGCAATGGATGGTTCAATATAGATAAGAGAAAAAATGTAATATCTTTTTCTAGTGACTTAAAAGATAGATTAATAATATTAGAATACATATCGGATGGCTTAGCTTCAGATCTTGATACAAAGCTGCCTAAAATGGCTGAAGAAGCTATGTACATGCATATAGCTTACTCTATATTGGCTGGTAGATCAGGTATTCCAGAGTATATAGTTCAAAGATTTAAAAGAGATAGATCAGCTCAACTTAGAAATGCTAAAATACGTTTAAGCAATATGAAGCCAAGTGAGATGATACAAACTATGAGAGGTAAATCTAAATGGATAAAGCATTAATATGGCAGAAGTAAGGAATGTATTTGTCAAGTCTAAAATGAATAAAGACTTAGATGAAAGACTTTTACCTAATGGAGAGTATAGAGACGGTAGAAATATATCTGTAAATAAAAGTGAAGGACCAGATGAAGGAGTTGTTGAAAATATAATAGGTAACAACTTATATTCTAATTTTAACTTTGGAACAAACGTAGAAATTATAGGTACTTATGTTGATACTGATAAAGACCGAATATTTATATTTGCTACTAATCACTCTGATAGTTCTCCAAGCCAACTAGATGCTAGAGCAGTTGGTAATGTAGATACAGTTTCAGGTAGGTTTACACAAAGTGCTGTATGTGTTATCGCTTATATAGAAGGTCCTACAGCATCTAGTGGTAATATACCTAAGTTTGATAAGCTAGTTGAAGGTACGTTTTTAAATTTTTCAAAAACTCATCCTATGACTGGTATAGATATGATAGAAGATTTGTTATTCTTCACAGATAATAGAAACCAGCCAAGGAAAATTAATGTAGAAACAGCTATTGGAGCTTCTGCTACCAGTCCAGATCCTTACTACACTCACGAAGATCACATATCAGTCTCTAAACTATGTCCCATATCTCCTATAAATTTTATATATCAAGTAGGTGGAGCTTATATATCAGGATTAATGGATGAAACTAGTGAATATTTACCTGCTAATTCTATAGGTATTTTCGCTAACTCATCTTCAGGTGCTGGAACAGCTACTATGACAGCAAGCATACCTCAGCTTGCCGCTTCATTAAATGATCAAGTTAGATTTAAAAATATAAATTTTCCAGAATTAGGTTATTTTAAAATGAAAACTTTTACATCTAATTCACCTGCTGAATTTACTTATGAATATCCCGTAGATTCTGGTAACAATGCGACTCAGTCTTATGCCGCTGCACGTGCTGCCGCTGCAACTTTTAAAGGTGGGACAAATACCAACCCTACTAGATTTCCATTTGTAGCTAATGATGTACTTCAATTTGAAAGAGAAAACCCTGTATACAACACTTCTTATGCTGGAGATAAAGATTATTTAAGAAATAAGTTCATTAGATTTAGTTATAGATTTAAATTTGATGATGGAGAGTTTTCTTTAATGGCACCTTTTACACAACATGCTTTTGTGCCTAAACAATATGGTTATTTCTTAGATAGTGCTTATGGAGATGGTGAATTAAAAAGAGATGAAAAAGACACTGCTGAAAGTGGTATAAATAAATTAATGGAAAATCAAGTAACTTCTGCTAAGTTTAGAATAGAACTTCCTTGGAGAACAGATCTTGCTCAATCTAGACTTCAGTTTTTCAAAAAAGATTTTAAAATAGAATCTATACAAATACTGTTAAAAGAGTCAGATGGATTAGCTATAAAAGTTGTAGATGAAATAGACATAGATGACGACGGCGATTGGTATGGATCACAGACTGCAACTAATGGTTATTTTGAATATGATTACAAATCAGAAAAACCTTTTAAAGTATTGCCAGATGCAGATGCTACAAGAGTGCATGATAAAGTACCTATAAGAGCTTTAGCTCAGGCAGTTACATCTAACAGGGTAGTGTATGGTAATTTTATAGAAAAACATGAATCGCCTGAATCTTTAGCTTTTGATATAGGTGTTACTGAAAAACCAGCCAGTAGCTCTGATTCTTTTGATAGAAAAGAATATCCTAACCATACGTTAAAACAAAACAGATCTTACAAAGTAGGCGTTGTTTTAGTCGATAGATATGGTAGGTCTTCAAACGTTATATTAAGAGACTCTCTATCTTCTGTTACACCAGGAGATTTTGCTTCTGTATATTCCCCTTATGAAAATTTAACAAGCACATTAAACTGGCCGGGTAATAATTTAAGTTTATTATTTACTAGTGTTATATCAGAAAATAAATCAACAACAGGTTATCCTGGAGTTTGGAATCCATTTACTAATCCACTAGGGTTTTATAGTTATAAGATAGTTGTACAGCAAAAAGAACAAGAGTATTACAACGTTTATGTTCCTGGTGCTTGCTCTGGAAAAATAACTTTTAAAGGTAAATTAGGCTCTGGTAGTACAGCTGGAGATAAGCCAACATACCCAAGAGCTAACACTGTTAGTAATATAGTGCTGTACGGAGATAATATTAATAAAGTACCAAAAGAACTTGCTGATGTTGGACCTACAGAAGAAGTATATGGCAGTGAAACTTTATTATATCCTAGAGTTGTCACTAGATATATTGTAGATTCAAGTAATGACCCAGCTTACAAACCAGTTTTATCTGACACTGAGTCATCTCAAATAAGGGAGCTAAATGAATTTACCGTAACATCCATAATATCTTTTAACGACTTAGGAAAGTGGACAGGCCAAAACAACGCGGTTAGTATAAACGTATCTTCTTACCCTAACGATGGAACAGACTATATAGATCCTTTGTACTTAGAAGCAAGTGGTAATCCTTTTGTAGCACAATTAGCTACTAATTTTTTAGTAGGTTTCGCACCTACTGTTCAAGAAGGAACAACTCCAAACACATCTCCGCTATTTTCAAAAAACTTAAACATATTTGAAACAGATCCAGTTACATCTGAAATAGACATATATTGGGAGTCAAGCACTTCTGATAGAATATATACTTTAAATAATGCAATAAAAACAGGAACTGCTGGTCTTCCAGTAGGCATAAGCGAGCCTAATTTAGTAATGTCAGAGTCTATAACACCTGGGACTAGTTCTTGGGTATCAGACACTTTCAATGTAATAGACGACACTGCAGCTCCAATAGTTGGTGCAACTGCAACGATGAATGTTACAAATGGTAATAATGCTAACGTGTCTATATTTGAAATGGTTGAAAGTCCGGCAGCACCTGCGTATAGAATAAGGTATAATCCTACAGACGCTGGAGTTTATTATGGATCAGATGCTAATTTAAGAACTTTTAATTTTAGTATAACAGGTACTACTTCAACCGGCGCTAGTAATAGTTCTACACATCAAATGTTATTAACTAATGTGGAACCGAGTTTGACTAATATACCTATTTCTGGATATGGAACTAACAATGGAGGTTCTGGAGTAGTAATGTTATTTGTTGGTGATAATGGAGCTGGAACTGGAAATTCTGGAAGCTGGGACACTCCTTTCTATATACAAACTACTACGCTTCCTAATACAGGCCAAGGTTTTCCAGGTTGTGAAGTTGTTAGATTAAATCAATACGCAGATGTTGTTAACGGGTCTGGTTCTACAGTAAGTAGTGTAAATCAACAAGAAGTTTCTATATCTAATATAGCTGGTAGTGTTAATTCTCAAACTTTATTTCTAAAAACAACAAACGCTCCTCATGTTTGGTGGACAATAACAAGTAACTTAAGTCAGTTGAGCACTTTACTTTATACACTTGGAGATCCTAATCCTAATATACCTGGCAGCGCGGTTAATGGTAAGTTTTTATTAAAAGTAAATGTAGTGGATGCTGGAGGAGTAGGTCAAGGAAAAACAAAAACATATTCGTCATGGTTTCAAATAATAGCTTAAATTATGAGTGCTTTTAGATTAGATGTTAAATATTATAATTCTTTTTGGTTAAAAAAGACAATATATGTAGGTAGTTTACCTGATCCTACAAACCCTGGAGATCCTGACTCTAATAGAGGAGGTTATGGTTCTGCTTTTCCAGGTTTACCTTGGAACCCAACTGTAAATTCTAAAAGTTTTCCTATTTTTCCGTCAGGAGCTGGAGACGCTGATAACAGTAATTATGATGAAGTAGAGAATTGGTTTATAGAAGAAGCTAGGTATCAAGGTGGCTATAACGATGTATCAACTGATTATGGTGCTAAAGCTTATTTAAAAGAAGACAATAATGCTCAAGAACATAGACCTAATGCTTTGATATACTCAGGCGTTTATAACTCTAGAACTGGATTAAATGATACTAACGTTTTCTCTGTAGGCGAAGCAATAACTAAGGCAGCTGATCCTCATAAAGGTAGCGTGCAGAAGTTGTATGCTGAAGATACTAACTTGATAATATTTCAAGAAGATAAAGTTAATAGAGCTTTAATAGATAAAGATCAGATATACACTTCTGAAAGTGGTACACAAACATTGCCACAAGGAACTGTTATCGGTCAAATAACCCCATATAGAGGTGAGTTTGGTATAAGTAAAAATCCAGAGTCATTTGCTGTATATGGTTTTAGAAAATACTTTGCTGACAAAGATAGAGGTTCAATACTTAGATTATCTCATGATGGTATGACTGAAATATCAGAGTATGGTATGTCTAACTTTTTTAGAGATCAGTTAAAAAATATAAGTGAACTACCTCAACAAGTTAACGTAATAAAAGCCTCTAATGGACAAAAATCTACACCCAGTGGTAGTTTTCCAGATCCTAAATGGAAACAACTACAAACAACACCTAACACTGATATAGAAACAGGGTCAGCTTTGATAGTGGCAGGCGTAGAATATCCAATATACGTTACAGCTTTAGAAGCTAATTATGTTTATTTAACTTCTCATTTTATAAACCCAATAAGTAACAATGATGTAGTAGCTTTTAGAACTTATAAAAAAGATAAAATACAAGGGGCTTGGGATATATATGATAGAAACTATACTGTGTCTATACAGCAAGAATCTCAAAGTGATTATCATACATTAGCTTTTGATGAAGGTGTTTTAGGTTGGCCAACCTTTTACACTTATAGACCAGGTGAAATGTTTAGTTTAAAAAACACTTTTTTTACAACTAAATCAGGTGAAATATATGAGCATTACTTTGAAGGCGGCGGAAACAATAGAAATAATTTTTATGGAGTTACTTCTAAATCTTCTATAACTTTTGTATTTAATCCTCAGCCAAACGTAAATAAAAACTTTTTAACTGTAGGTTATGAAGGTAGCAACGGTTGGCAAGCTGAAAGTTTTATATCAGACATTCAAGGTCTTCAGGAAACTCCTAGTAATTATGTAAATCCTAATACGAACATTCCTTCTTATGTAAATTATAATGATAGTAGTGTAATAGTAAATAGTTACTATGAAGGCGCTTATGACTTAGCTGGTAATGAATATCCAGCAGCATTGACAGAGCCAATATATAGAGCTGGTTTTCACTTAAAAGAAGGTAAGTATGTTGCTAACTTAAAAAGCAATAGTACAGCAAGAGCAGGAGAAGTAGTTTTTGGACCGGACGCTTATGGTGGTTATCCAACTAGTGGTATAAAAGGATTTATAGCAACAGTTAAATTATCAACTGATACTAGTACTGATCCAGGTGGACAGAAGCAAATATTTGCAGCATCATCTAATCAAGTACAATCATCTAATTAAATTAAATTGAATATACGTAGACTTACAGAAAAAGACTGGGATACGTTAGTATCTTGGTGGGATAACTGGCCTAAATGGAAAGCGCCAGTAAAAGACTTTTTACCAGAAAATGGTAAAGGAGGTTTAATAGTAGAAGTGAATAATATACCAGTAGTAGCTGGATTTATTTATTTAACTAATTCTAAGACAGCTTTATTAGAGTGGATAGTATCTAATCCAAAATATAGAGAAAGTGACAGAAAACAAGCTATAGAGCTTCTTATAACTGGCGCTGAAAACTTAGTTAAATCTCTTGATTATAAATATTTATTTGCAGTAATGCAACATAAAGGACTAATACAAACGCATGAAAAGCTAGGGTGGATAGCAGATCCTAAACACTCTTATGAATTAACAAAAGTATTATAATATGGCAATAGGAACAGCAATAGTCGTAGGAGCAGCAATAGGTGGTATCACTAAAATGGTAGGCGCCCAAGTGCAGAAAAACGAGGCTAAAAAAGAAATGGAAAAACAAAACCAAAAGGCTAACGACGCTAAAACGGCTTTGGAAGAACTTGAGAAAAACAGGCAAGAGGTTATTAACCCGTATGAAAATATGGCTAATGAATTTGAAAACCTAGGTGTTGCTACACAAGCTTCTAAGTTTCAAGCTGAAGAAGCTGATATTGCTTTAGCCAATACTCTTGACACTATTATGCAAACAGGTGGTGGTGCTGGTGGAGCAACTGCGCTTGCTAGAGCTGCCTTAGAATCTAAACGTGGTATTTCTGCTGATATACAGAAACAAGAGAAAGCTAACAACGACGCAAGGGCTGAAGGTGCTAACCAAGTGCAACAGTTAAAAGCTCAAGGTGAAGCTTATAAGTTTGAAAGTCAAGAGCAAAGAGATGTTAATAAAATGGATAGACTAGCTCAACAGCAAGACAATGCTGAAATGATGGCAGCTCAAGCTAATAATGCTAGAATGGCTGCTAATCAGCAGATGATAAGTGCTGTTGGTAGCACTGCACAAAGTTTAACAGGCGGTATTAAGTCTTTTGGAGCTGGTGGTGCTAATGAATACTTAGGAGCAGTTACACCTTAAAATATAAATTATGGCAAAAGTACAAAATTACGGTAGAGCATTAGGCAAAGGTGGTGTATCATCTAGAGGCGGTGCATACTCTAACCCTCAAGGAAGAACTAACCAGCAGTTTGCTGATTTTATGGCAGGTCAAAAAAGTGTTGCTCAAACAATGGATGAGGGCACAGCTGCTCTAGTAGCTAAGAACGAATTAGAAAGAGCTCGCCAAGAGCAGTTATTTGCAGAACAAAATACTGAGCAACGAAAAATGTACGATAAAGTAGCTGGTATTCAAGAAACTGGTTATGGTACTTTTGATCAAAATATGAATGACTTTTTTGATGATCAAGTTGAAAAGTATTTTAAAATAAAACAAGGTATAAAAGATGGTAGTATACCACAGCAAGAAGGTAATAGGCATTTGTCTTACCTAAACCAACAAGTTGTAGGTTTTAAAGATGCTATTGTTCCTATAATGGCACAGACAAAAGCTCTTCAAGAAGCTCTTAAAATACCACCTGGGCAACCTGGCGCTATAAGTTCTAGAGTTCCTACTGCTCAACAAGAGGTTTTATTAGCATTGTCACAAGGAGGAGATGTAAAACTAGTTGATGATAATGGCCAATTATGTTTATTTAGACCTGCTAGCGAAGGCAAAGAAGCAGCAATGATAAACGTTAATGAATTACTACAATTAGAAAATAGTGGTAAAGAATATTTTAAAACAGTTCCTGATATATCTGAATCATTAAAAGGTGTCTATAATAACACTGTTAAACCAGATGGTAAGGATAATGCTGACTTAGTTACATTTGAAACTAAAAGAATAGGTGATCAAGAGGCTACTGTTAAGTTTATGAGTCCTGAACAGAGAGCTAAAGCTGCAGAGTCTATGGTTAAATCTAATCAATTTAAAGGTATCTTAGACGACGAAGAACGTATGCAAAGCATTTGGGCTGACATGATGGGTAAAGATACAGACTGGATGGATGTTGAAGGTGCTACTGCTGAAGAGACAGAAGCTAATATTAAGAAACAAAGAGATGAAGCTGCTAGATGGATGGCTAATAAATCTATAGAAGACAACGCCGCTGCAGATGGTATTAAAATGATACAGTCTACTAGAAAATATAAAGCACCTGGGTCAGGCAGTAGTAATAAACCAAGTTTAACTGATCAAGCAAGAGAAGAAAGATATAATATTTATTCTGAAAAGGCTAATGAAATGGTTGGAGATCCTGAAGCAGTTGCTGCAGCTTTAACTGAGGTTAATCCAGTTGGAAAGACTTACGCTGTAGTTGATGAAGCTTACGTAGTGGACCTAATGGGAGATGAAGATTTAGAAAAATATGAAGACTTAAAGACTAAAGAAGAGAAAACTAAGTTTGCTGAAAAATTAGCTAAAGATAATAAAATAGCAATTGGTTCTATAGTTGATGAACAAGGTGATATAGTTCCTAATACTAGCACTGCTGAAGGTATAAGAGCTGCTTTATCTGACGAGGGTGGTATTAGCTTAGATCAACAAACTATATATTCTAAAAGAAGAAGTCAAGCTTCTGATCAAGCTTATCAGTCAGTAGATCCTAAACCTAAAGATGATCAACAATTTTTTAATTACAAAGGAAGAAGGTATTTAAATCCAAACTATAAAGGCGTTAATGCTAATGCACCATCTAAATCTTTTAAAGATCAAGGGAGACCTGGTCAGGCTGGTCAACCAGTAGAACAAGGTGGTGGTAGCGTAGGTAGTGTAACTAATCAATAATAAAATTTTATGCCAAAATATACAATGCGAGATTCCACAGGTCAACTGTGGCATGACATAGATGATAGTAATTTTTCGGATTTTATGTCTACATATCCAGACGCTGTTATAGTAGAAAAGATAGAAGATGAGACAGGTGAGGGTGAATCTGTTAGCACTATGGATATGCCTATACCTGAAGATCAAGTTGTAGAAGAAACTGTTGAGATTAATCCAGACGATAAATATAGAGATAGAATTAAAAATAAATTATCAGCTTATGACCCTAACAAGATATTATTAATTGACTTATTTGAAGATATACCTACTGAAACTAGAATGAAACTTAAAGATTCTGATTTTGAACTAGGTAAATCAGGTGAATGGGATAAAATTAGTAATGAAGGTAAAAGTATATTATCTGGTGGTGGTAACTTTGATGAATATAAAAATAAAAAAATAGCTGATTTAAGTAGCGCTAACAGGGATTATGGATTAGAGATAGCAGCTAATGATGAGTTTTCGTCTTATGACGGTAACATGTCTCAATATAATAAAGATTTAAATAAAGCTTTATCTAATGTTAAACAAGGTCAAATACCCACTAGTGTTTTAGATGGGGATCTTGGAGCTAAAATTGTAGGTCACGAAGAAGAACAAGTTTACACTACCTTAAATAATCTATATGCAGATTATGGTTTTAAATTTGAAGAGACAGGCATTGGAGACAACATAAAAGTGTTTGCATCTAACGGTCAAGTCACTGAAATATCTTTAGACAATTGGACTAACGCTGGTGACAAAGAGCAAGCTGTAAAATTAAAAAGTTTTTTAGATCTTAACAAAGGTGATTATAATCCTACTAGTATAAAGAAAATGGCTGCTTTAGCTAATGGAGATTTAGATGCTGCTGCAATGGAGAAAATCGCTAAAGATGAAAAAGGCGAAGGTGAATGGGATTGGGTTACTAATATATTTAAAGAAGAAAAAGTTTCTGATGAAGTAATAAAAAACTTTGATGCAGTCTATGACGCTGATATAGTAAAAGAAGAAGAACAGAAGTTAAACAATCAGCTGATAGATGTTAACAAACAGTTTTTAGAAAACAAAGCTGCTTTTAATACTTATAAATTAGATTTACAAAATTTACAAAATGATATAAAGCAAGGCAATTTATCTGACGAAGAGATTAATGAAAGAAAAGCCCTATTAGTTAAAACAGAACAAGATATAATAGCTACTGACAAAAGGTTAGGCGATATGTACAGTAGTCAAATACAGCCGCTTCAAGCCCAGTTGCAGATAGTTAATGCTAAAAAATACGTAGTAGAAGCTGAAAAAGGTAATATAGTAGGAATAACAGCAAACACCATACTAGGAGTTGGTGATAAAATTTCTTCATATTTTAATGGAGGTATGCTAGCTTTAAAGGAAGATGATATTGAAAAGTATTGGAGTGAAGATCCTGAACAAGGCAAAAAAGCTTTAGCAAGAGAAGCTAAAATGGCTGTATCTAAGATGACTGAGAAGTATGGAGCTGATGTAACTAACGAGTATGAACAGGAGTTTAATGCTACTGTTGCAGGTGGAGTATATACTTCTATGGTTGAAATGGGCGGTATGATGCTAGCTGCTGGTTTAACTGGAACTGGGGCAGTTGGTTACGGAGCTTTAATGGGGCTGTCTATTGCTGGTGGTGAGATGGAAGAGATGATGGGCGAAGACTTTGAAGGCTTATCAATGAAAGAAAGATTTGGTTTAGCTACAACAATAGGTGCTGTTAATGGTGTTATAGAAGGTGTTGGTGGTTATTTTGGCGGTATGATAGGTGGTGCTGGGGCTAAAGGAATTAGCTCGGTTGTTAGAAAAGGTATATTAGGTAAGGTGATGGGTAAGCTAGCTGGTAAAGAAATATCTAAAGCTGCTATCAAAAAAGCTACTAAAGAAATAATAGAAGAAGGATTAGAAACGGGCGTATATGCATTAAGTAAAGCTGGTTTGAAAGCTGGTACTGCTGAAGCTGTAACTGAAAGTGCACAAGAAGTAGCTACAAGAAGTATTAAACAAGGTGTAAACGCTTGGAAAGAAAAAGAAGTGTTTGATAAAATGGCTACAGATATAACTGCATCAAATATTATTAGATCTGGAGCTATGGGATTTTTAGCAGGTGGGCCGATTGGAGTCATATCCGCAGGCTATAAGGCTAGTAAAGCTAAAGCGATGGATAAAATATCTAATCAACAATATGGTTTAGCAAAAGCTTTCACTCTTAACAAAAGTTTTCAAGAGGGTTTTTCTCAGACTTTACAACTAAAAGTAATGGATCCAAAAGATCCTATGACTCAAGAGCAAGCTAATACAATACTTAGAGACTTAAAGCAACAAGGGTCAATGATGAGAGATTTAGACGGCATGAGTTTAACTATTGAGGGAGAGAAAAAAGCATATACTTTACTACAAAGAAAACAAAAATTACAAGAGCAAATAGATAAAGCAACTGATAAAGCTATTGTAAAAAAACAAAGAGAAGAAATAACTCAGATAAATGAAAGACTAGAGTCTATTAGTTTACAATATAATTTTGAATCAGCGTTTGAAGCAGGATTAGAACAAGCTAGAGAAAAAACAGAGGCATCTGGTAAATCTTTTACAGAGTTTAACTCATCAAAAGAGTTTGAAGCTAAGATGAAAGAACTAGGAGAGCAAGATGATGCAGGTTTTAAAGGTACTTCTGGTTATATAGATAATGATGGTAATATATATATAAATAGAGAAGCTGCTAAAAATCTTAGAGATATTTCAGTTGGGCAGCACGAGTTACTTCACGGTGTAGTTGGCAAGCAATTAGGAAACGTAGCTCCTGAAACTGTACAAGGGTTTAAAAATTCTTTAACAAGCAAAGAGTTACAGGTAGTAGAAAAAAGATTGAAAGATGATTATGGAGTTACTAGTGTAGACGATGCTAATGCAGAGGAATATTTTAATGCTTTAGTTGATGGAGTTGTTAAAGGAGATATTGTATATGATGAAAATGTATTTACTAAAATAGGTAATTTTATAGTTGAAAATATATTAAGACCTATGGGCTTTTCTAATAGTCAATTAGGTTTTGAAAATGGTAGACAAGTTTACAACTTTGTTAAAGATTATGCTAAACAATCAAGACGTATAGCACAAGGACAACAAGAGGGGTTTGAAGGTAAGGTAGGAGATATAGTAGCAGAAGGTACCGCAGGTAGAACTACTGGAGCTAAAAGTGCTCAAAAAATTTCTGACTCTTATAAAAAAATTGATGAGTTTTCAAAAAATCCAGACTTTGATGTAGACTCTGAGTTTGACACTAAAAGATTATTAAAAGAAGCTGGAGGCATTATAGAGTCAACAACATCTAGGCTTTATGACGGAACTGCTCAAATGAACAAAGAGGATGTTTCAAGAGAAGATTTTAAAAGAGATTTAGAAGCGTTGTTTATTGAGATATATAAGGGGTACGACGAAGACATGGATGTAAACATGCAAGGTGCTGGTAGACAAACTAGTAATCTATTTAATTTAAGAGCAAATAAATTAGCTACAGATACCTTTAAACAAACTAGCAACGAAGTAAGAGCTGACCAAAGCACCTTACAAATAGCAGCTGAAGAAGACACTTCCAAGGACACTAGAACTGATAGAGAAATAAGACAAGCGGAAAGAAAAGGAGTTAAAGTTAGAGAAAAACTACCTAAAGTTTACGACGTAGATTCAGTAGTTAAGTCTATAAGAAATAAAGCAAAAGGAAAAAGTTTTAAAGGTAAAAACATAAAGCAATTAAAAGGCTTTGCCCTTGAAGAAGTATCTATGATGATAGGTAGAGATGAAGAACTAGGTAAATCTATATTTAAAAAGATAAGTAAAAATGCTGATCTTAATAAAGCTGAGATGTTAGCTATACAAAAGTTTATTAATTCAAACATCGATCTAGCTAAAGGTTCTTTACTTGAAGGTTATACTTCTGAGTTTAAAGCTACTGGCGTTGTAAATAAACTATTAGAAAAATTTTATAATAAACGTAGTGTAAGAGCTAAAACAGGACCAGGTTTAAATGTTCAAATTAAAAAGCCTAACATATCAGATGCTGAATTTAAAGAAGCTTTTGGAATAACAGGTAAAGATCAAGCTAACTGGAATCAAAAAGTAGTAGCAAGCAAAGGTGGCGTAAGTGACATATTAAAAGGTTTTGTTAGAAATTTTGATCAAGTCACGTCTAGTCAAGAAATTAGAGAACAGCTTATAGAAGATGGTGAACCAGTAGAAGCTATAAGAACTCTTAGAGATGGTATGCCTTCAGGGTTTTTTAGTACACAAACTTTAGGTAAGCTAGATATAGAAGCTCAAATAGCTATATTAGATTTATTAACGTCAGATACAACGCTTGAACTTGCTGAAGAGTTTAGAACAGATCCAAAAAATGCTAAAAGCAATTGGCTTGGCGCTGCTTTAAAAGCCGTAGCTACTCCAGAGTTTAAAAAGAAATACGGAGTTGTCCCTGCAAAACTTCAAAAAATAGGTGATGAGTTACAAATTGAATTAGATCCTAAAAAATCTTGGCAAAAGTATGTAAAGAAAGCCGCGGATGTAAGAATTAATGAAGCTAAAATAGGTATATATTCTACTTTAGAAGAAATAGCTAAAGCAAGAGGTTTTAATATTGAAACTGGCACAAGCGCTTATTCTGATTTAACAAAACTAAATCAATTAAGAGTAGAAATAAGTAGCTTACTTCAAGACTTAAAAGATGAAGG
>Ga0209645_1000813_pt1 | contig 15862 bp, 6 predicted proteins | sample ETNvirenome_6_30_FD_184070 | JGI IMG/M metagenome (GOLD analysis project Ga0209645, IMG submission 184070) | Marine viral communities from the Pacific Ocean - ETNP_6_30 (SPAdes) (version 2) | ecosystem: Environmental > Aquatic > Marine > Oceanic | place: Pacific Ocean | collected 2013-06-19
AGTTGAATCTGATTTTCAACGATTCTTCAATCTACAACCCTTTGACTTATCTTGGCGAAGGTTCAAAGTTCTAATATTTAGTCTTGTTTCGCAAGAATCTGCTTTCTACGCACCTTACCTAGCTCAAATGTACGAAGATGCTAGAGAAGAAGCTGAAGCAAATTCCCATAGCCATAGACCAAAAGAGAATAGAGTCAAAATAAATCTTGATGAAGCTCTCAATGAACTAGGTGGCGTAAAGGAAAATATAACATTCAATGAGTGAACAAATAGGAAGGATGCACGTTCAGGTCGATGGTGATACATCGGGTCTGAATAACTCAGTAGCTGGTGCTCAGCTAAAAGCTACTAACGCATTCAAGAAAGTTGGTAGTGCTGCTGCCGGTATGGTTACCGGAGCATTAGTAGCAGCAGTAGCCGCAGTTGCAGTTGGTTTAACTGCTGGTGCTGCCGCAGCTATTAGATTTGAAGAAGCATTCGCTGGTGTTAGAAAAACTTTAAATGCTACTGAAGGACAATTCGAGCAAGTATCAAATGAATTAATCGATATGGCAAGATTCTTGCCACAGACAGCAGCTGAACTAGCTAATATTGCACAAGTTGCAGGTCAGTTAGGTGTAAGCGTTAATGATGTTGCTAAATTTACTGAAACAATAGCTAAATTAGGTGGTGCTTCAGACTTAAGTGGTGAAGCAGGTGCTACAGCTATGGCTAGGTTTATGAAAGTCATTGGTGTCAGTGTTGACAATATGGATGGATTCGCAAACGTTCTTGTTGAATTAGGTAACAATATGGCAACTACTGAGTCAGAGATTATCAATCTAGCTCTTAACTTTGGTGCGTTAGGTACACAAGTAGGCTTAAGTGGTGAAGAAGTTCTAGCTTTTTCTGCAGCAATGAGAGAAATGGGTCAGCCTGCAGCGGCTGGTGCTACAGCTTTAAATAAATTATTTACACAATTAAACAGAGCTGTTCTTGGAGAAGGTGGACTAGCAGAGTTTGCTGAGATAGCAGGAATGTCTATGTTTGAGTTCCAAGCTATAGCTGAAGAAAGTATGGCTGCAGCTGCAGCAGCAGTATTAGAAGGTCTTAATGCTATGGGAGAAGCACAGATGGACCAAGTAGCTGCTCTTGACAGTGTGGGTCTTGCTAGAGACAGGGTTTCTAGAGCTTTGATATCAATGGCTAAAAACGAAGCTGGTTTAAGAAAAGCAAGGCAATTAGCTAGTGAAGAGATATTCAAGCAATCAGCTTTGGAAGAAGAGTTTGCTAAAAGACAAGACACTGTTGCTGGTCAATATGATATCTTAAAATCTAAGATGAACTCTTTTGGTGTAACGCTAGGTCAAGCTTTACTTCCAGCAATTAAAAGCATAGTACAAAGTCTAGGTAGATTTTTTGATGGACTTATATTTATAACTAGAGCTATAGGAGCAAAAATGGTTGCAGTAAAAGCATTGACTGCTGCTATTGCAGGTTCCGCTTTAGTTGTAGGCATCAAAAAATTAATTGGATTATTGAAAGGTCTAATAGAAAAATTCAAAGCTGGTGGAGAAGTAGTTGAACAAGTAACTAAAAAACTTGGGTTTATGGGAAGAATACTTGCCAAAGGTAAAATGTTCTTTACTGGAATAATTGGTGGTGCTGTTATGGCTTTTCAGGCTGTCAGTAAGTTCGGTGACCTACAAGAAAGAATAGACAGCTTTGGTGCAAGTGTTGGAGACCTCACATCTAAATTTAATTTACTTAAACAAACAGGCGTAGGTGGATTAGACCAATTAACTGATGAGATGCTTGGAAATATGATTGAAGGTATGGATGAGGGAAGCGTAAAAGAGATTATAGATGCAATGTTTAAATCAGGTGAACTTACTGCAGACGACGCCGAAGCTTTAGCTGCTTTAGGAAAAAATATGTCTGACGAATTACTGCAAACATTTAAAGACAATCTAGGTGTAGGAAAAGAAGGAGAAGGATTAGGTTTCACACTTGCTGGTCTGAAAGAAATTACAGATGAAATGATTAAGCAAGGTTTAGAAAACAGTGATTTATTTAAAGAGACTGATAATTTAAGAAAACTTCTTATTGCTAATGGTGGTCAACACAATGATATAACCAGAGAAATGGAAAACCAGCTTGCTGCTAAATTAGCGTTTGTTGAAGCAGGTAAAGCTTCTATGACAGTAGAAGAAAAAATGAGGTTTTTGGTTATAGAAAATCTAGAAACTTTAATGAGATTTTCAGGAAAAACTGAAGCAGATATCTTAAAGATGATAAAGACACTTCCGGGATTAGAAAAGTTTGTTGGAGAGTTCGCTTTAGGAATCGAAGGTATGCCAGCTCTTTATGATATTTTATTCCCTGCAGACATTGACCCAATACAAGAAGCACTTAAACAATTAAAAGAAGATGCTTCTGCATTCAAGCAAATGGTTGCAGATGTTTTTGCACCTACAGAAGCACAATTCCAGTTAGATTTTGCAGAAATGGATTTAGCAGATGCTCATAAAGAACACGCCGATTTACACGCTGAACTAGGAGATTTACATCAGGAAGATGCAGACCTACAACAAGAATTAGTAGATTTACAAAACGCTGAACTTTTAACACACGAAGAAAAATTAGAAATACAAGAGTTACAACTTGAGAATCAAGAGTTAATTAATAAGCACGCTACTGAAGCTGCGATGACATTTGAAGAACAAGTATCACAACAGAAAGCTATAAATGAAGCTTTAGAAATTGAACAAAGACTTAGAGATGGTTTAGCTTTATCTGCTAATGACCAGTTAAAACGTGAAAAATTACGTAAAGATAGAAGACGTGTAGAACTTGCAATACAACAAGGTTCTTTAGAGTTTGGTGATTTAGAACTTAAGGCTATAGATGAAAACATCAAAGCTATTGAAAATAAAGCAGTTACTGAAACAGATGCTATTTTAGCTAGAAGAAAAGCTGCTGATATTGAAGCCAAAGCTAATTTGCGTCGTGAGAAAGAAAAAGAGCAGATTGCTAAAAACATTAAAGAGATTAATGAAATTAATCTTGAATCTGTTGCTAGGCGTAATGAAGAGATTATTGAAATTGAGAAAAGACGTATTGAAATTGAAGAACGACTTAAAGAGATTCCTAGAGAAATTAAAGAAGCACACTTTGATATACACACAGCTCAGAAAGAAGTTTTAGATAGAACTGCAGATATACAAATAGGTTTTATGGAAATGCGTGCTGTTAGCGAAAAAGAAATGAAAGCACTAGCAGAAGCAATTGGTATGCCTTTAGATAAGTTAGATGGAATGATGACATTAATGAATCACTTAAGGGTAGAATCTAGTCAGTTTATTGAAGATATCATAACTGGTGCAACACAAACTCAACATCAGTTTGCTACAAGTCCTAGTGGTGGACCATCTGTATCTGATATTCAAAGAAAAGGATATAGCTTCTTACAACAAGGTAACAACATTGTTGATTTCTTAAGACACGGTGGTGGTGGTTTTAGAACTGGTAATAACTTCATTACTGGTGAGTATGGTCCCGAATTAATAAAAACATTTCCGGGTGGTGGAATGGTGACACCATTAGGAGATAGAGGCAGTGGAGACCAACATAATACTATTAATTTAAATATTACTGGATTACCATCTGACCCAATTGCAACAAGAAGAATTGTGCAAAATATATCTAGAGAACTTCATAAGCTAGATAGAGAAGGCAGAAGTGGGGTAGTCAGATAATGGAATTGTATTCACACGCTAACTTTCACATACATAGAGCTACTCACGATAACGAGTGGGTTGACTGGGGCGAGGAAGAAGAATGATTGATAATAAACAGCAAGAGAATATGTATTATTGTGAATCTGAAGATTGCAGCAGTTATTTTTACAAAATAGAAGGAAGTAAGTTTACAAAATGCTTTGGTTGTAGATTTAAGGATAGTTACTGCTAATGGCTAATACAATAACAATAGGAAGAATGACATTTACTTCACCTAAGACAATTTCAATTGCTTCTCTAGAATCTGTCTCAAAAAATTCAGTAGAAAGAACAATACAATTATCAGGGCAATTTGTTGTTGATTCTGTTGCTGATGCTAAAAAACTAAGAGATGAATTAGTATCTATGGGTAATGGAGATTTGTTTTATCCTTTTACTTGGACAGGCGATGAGCTTATAGAGGGATATGCAAAATGTTCTGGTGTGTCTGTTGATTCATCAAAATTAGCTTCAGGACTTTTTAATTACAGTATCACACTTAATGTGAAAGGTAGAGTATCAGAAGTTATATTTGAATCAAACTTAACTGGTTCTTTATTAACTAACTCTCACAGTATTACTTCTACAACATATGCACCTTGGCACGCTTTACCAGTAAATGCTTATAATTACAATCACGCTGAAGCTCCAGTAGATGGTGTTAGAGCTAGCTCTGAAGGTAACGTAGCTTTTTACTATGATGACAATTTAAGAAATAAAGCTGCACAATGGATTGTTGACCCAGCTGATTATTACAAAGGTGCCTGCAGAATAAATATAGATAATACTTTAATGACGGGATATCTCTCTAAAAATACCCCAACTGCTGTGACGATTTCAAATGGTATAATTAGATTAACTTCAGGTAGTACCACAAATCAATCAAGGTTTACAGTAGAGTTTTATGATAATGGAGCTTTTGGTAGTTCTAGAGAAATATCATTTAATTCAGGTTCATCTAAAAGTGAATGGAATCTTTGGAAGACTGTACAAATTATAAGAAACGAGCCTCACGAATGTGTCGTACGTTTCACTACTTATTCTGACAGTAATGGAGATGGGCGACTCGTAGTTGATGCAACAATCAGACGAGGAGCTCATCACATTGGCTTAGTTGCCAACCAAGGACCTACTTCTGATAGAGCTGCAAACTCTAGAATAAACTTGCAAGTGACAAGTAATCACGATACTTTCACTAACGATACAGGGTATATGATTGAGGACAGCGTTGACAGTGACGGACAAAAATTTATTGTTGGAAGTCCACAAGGATACACAGCCGATGTAACTGATGGAGAAGATTTGATTCATTTATCAAATGGACAATTTAAAACATTTGTGGGTTACGTTTACAATGCAGTAAATCCTAATACAATAGATGCTGCAGATGCCGTAAGAGACCAATACCTAGAAGGAACATACGAGAACGTTAGACTAGTAAGGGCTTAGAATGGCAGTAACAGAAAAGTTAATGGGTTCAGGGAACTTTTCAGTAAGTTTCACACAAGAATATACACCAACTGCAATTATTGAATCAATCAAAGAATGGGGTCATATTGTTATTACTCCACAAGCAGTTGATGTAACAAGTTTAAGTGATGCAGATATTTTATCTGCAGCTACATATACTGGAATAATTCTCAATAGAACACTTGAAGAAGGCGTTGTATCAGTCAATGGTCAAGGTCTAGAACTTTATCTTGGTGATGGTAAAGGTAAAGGTATGGTTATTGCTGAATCCAACAATGTTGGAAAAATCAGAACATACACAGACGTCACATTAGCTGAAGCACTCTTTAACTCTACAGTTCAAACTGGTAAGCCGTTTGGAATAATGAGAGATGAGACAGGTGCTCTACAAGCAATAACACAAGGCTCTATTTACCAACCGCAAAGTGGAGGAAGTAATTTACTTTACTCTGGTCAACACTTTGTTGAGACAGCTCTTTCAGCTTTGAAATTTATATGTGAAATAACTAATGCAGAATATAGAGTAAATCCAAATGGAACTATTGACGCAGGACCTTCAGGTGATTTATTCGTAGGTGTTGGAACTAACGAGCCAACTTCTGTAGTCGTAAAGAGTGCTTATGGTGAAGACCCAGAATATGAAGGAGTAACACCACAAGGTCTAAGAAGTGAATTTGATGCAACTGATTTTGTAACAAGAGTAGATTTTACTGGAGAAGTTGGATACTTCGACACTGCAACAGATGTTGCTGGTGAAGCTAACTTATCATCAATACCTTATAAAGATTTACACGGAAATGACTTAAAACGTGTTGGATTAGTTCAAGAACCAGATGTTCCTGAAGCAAGTTTAAATACTAGAGCACAAACAATGCTTAACGAATTATCTAGAGTTAAGAAAATACTTAACCTTGACCTAACTCAATATGAAGTATCTGGTGATATGAAAGTCGGAGACTTTGTTTATGCTTTTGACCCAGACGTAGGTTTTGTGGATACAGATGCAGACGCAGCAGCTGAAAGTAGAGATAAGTATGAAGTTACATTCCGAGGTCAAACAATTACACCAGCAAAGGTCAGAATAGTAGGTCTTACATTCCCAATAATTGACAGTATGGGAGTTTACTTTAGAGACAAAGATGGTAACTACACAGACTTAACTCAATATGTAAATTATGAATCTGGTGCTACACAAGTAGAACTAGGTGACACATTACGAGGCATTGGTGATGACTTAAGATTTAATGAGTTTTCATTATCAAGAGAAAAAGCAGGAGCATTCTCTATACCTGACTTACCAGCTACTCCTACATTACAAAGCGGTACTTTTCTAAACTCTACTGGTGAATCAGCCGGGTTTATAAGAGTTACTGCAAGTAAACCTACAAACATAGATGGTTCTCAAATAACAGATGGTAGTCATTACAGAATAAGATATAAGAACATAAACGATACAGAATACTCTTATCAAAACTTTCCATTTACTGGTGCTAGTTCTGAAAGTATGCTTATACGTGACTTAACTGTAGGTCTAACTTACGACGTAGGTGTAGCAGTTGTAGATAAATCTGGGTTCAAAAAGATGTCAGCTTATGACGGAACTGGTGAAGATTTATATACAAACTCCCCAAGCGTTAATTCTAGTTATGCAACTAACGCCCGTATAGAAATAGAGAAAGATGGTCAAGCACCATCTAAACCAAAGACAGCAACTATTGCTACTGGACCATTAAGAGTACAGGTCACACATTATTTAGGTAAAGATGGTACAGATGGTAACGGAAATCCATTTGGAGACTTTACTCTTGAGGGTGACTTAGACCATTTAGATATTCACGCAGTTACACAAAGCGGTAATTCACAAAATTTTACAGTTGCAACATCAAATAAAATAGGTGAGTTAAGAGTTACATCAGGTAACTTATTGCAACAGATACCAGTTATTGGAACAATGGAATTATCAGATTCTGAATCATACTATTTTAGAATTGTTGCAGTTGATAAATCAGGTAATGAATCAGACCCTTCTGATGGACAAGCTGGTAGTGCAACTCTTATTGCTGAAGCTAACATTGCTGATGCAAATATAACAGAAGCAAAAATAGGAACTGCTGCAATTACTAATGCAAAAATAGCTGATGCAACAATCACTTCAGCTAAAATAAATGATTTATCTGCAGATAAAATAACTTCAGGAACAATTACAGGTGGTGAAATAACTGTTGGTGGTGTTTCAAACACAAGTGGTTTTATAAAGTCATATAACTTTTCTTCTGGTTCTGCTGGTTGGGCAATCAACTCAGATGGTAGTGCAGAGTTTGCAAATGCAACTGTTAGAGGAACATTAAATGCTAGTGACATAACAGCAGGAACTTTAGATGCTTCTAGTGTTAATGTGACAAACTTATCAGCTTCAAATATAACTACAGGAACTTTAAGTGCAGATAGAATAGCTGCTGGAAGTATAGATACATCTAAATTAAGTTTTACACCAGTAAGTGGTAGCAATGTTGTTGCTACAATTAATGCTTCTTCTGAAGGTTTAACGATTGATGCTGATACATTAGATTTGTCGGGAACACTATCGGTAGGAGATGCATTAGATGTAGGTGGCTCAGATACCTCAAGTTTCCACGTTGATGTAGATGGAAATATGTGGTTGGGTGCTGCAACATATGCAGCTGCTCCTTTCAAAGTTTCAAATGCTGGTGCTTTAACAGCTAGCTCTTTTGCTTTAAGTGGTGGTAGTGCAAACAACTTGTCATTAACTTTAGCTACTAATACTGGAACTGGAACACCTACTTCTGCTTCATCATCGGTATTTAAAATAGGGTCAGCAACTTTATTTGAAAGAAGTAATAAAGTATTTACATCTAAACCATTTGTTGTATCACCAGATGGAGATGAAGACAATCCATCATTAACAATTGCTGGAGATTACGATGAGCTAGGTTTCTTTGTTTCTAATAGCACAGACTTCGGTGGGTATTCTACATTCTCAGCATCGAATGGTGATGACGATATATGGTCATTTAATACTTTAAGTTCACAATTTACAATAGCTGGAAATGTTTCAATAGGTGGTAGTGCTTTATCAGTAAATGGAGACGCAGGTAGTTCTAGTCAATATATAGGAAAAGACTCTAATGGAACATTAGGATATCACGACTTACCAGCTTCTCAAGGAAATTATTCAACTAATACTGGTGCTTTATCTATAAACAATTCCAATTCAAATATAAACTTATCAATTGGTAATAACTCTAATCAACTTTCAGCAGGACATAATCACCCTTATCTAACAAGCGTTAGTGAAAACAATCACAACCACTCAAATATACCTAATCATAATCATAATTTTGGTAATGATATAACAGGATTTAGTGGAAACAATCATAATCACGGAACACAATATCTTGGACTTTCACACGTTCAAAACTCAATTAATCCACACGGTATAACAGGTAATAACCATAATCACGGAACACCAAATAACAGTAATGATTTTATTGCTCACTTAAATCTTTATCACGGTGGTTCTGATGAAAGATTAAAAGAAGATATCACAGACACTACATTTGGACTTGATTACATAAATCAATTAAGACCAGTAGATTTCAGATTTACAAGCGAATCAGCCGATAATATTTTTAGTGATGATGACCCATACAAAGCAAAATATTTAGAAACAAAACACGGTTTTATTGCACAAGAAGTAAGAGCTACTACTGTTGCCAATCATAGTTCAGATGATGCTTTTGGTGGACTGGGATATAAAAATGCTGATGAAAACGATTTGTATGATGATATACAAACATTAGATTTACAACAATTTATTGGTCCATTAGTAAAATCAGTTCAGCAATTATCAGCTAAGATTGATGTTATGCAAGCAAGAATAGATGAGCTAGAAGGAGCATAATGGCAATATCATATAAAATATTTGAAGAGCCAACTTCAGAGTCTAATGAAGAACAAATTGAAAGGCTTAAGGGTGAACTCCAAGAGCTTGAAATGAAACATTACAATTATAAAAATAGAAGTGATAAAGAAGATAATATTCTTGCGGAAATAGAAACTGAAATAAACGCTAAAGTCACAGAATATACAGATGCTGGGGGAACGTTCGATTGAAGTTTTCTTTGGGGGGTAAACAATCTATAGAGTTCAAAACAGACCTTGAAGGTCTCGAAAAATTTGCACCTGTAAAACCAGCTAAATTCTTTTTGCCTAATTGGTTTAAAGATATGAATGAGTATATTACACAAGACGCAATACACGAAAAAGGCAAACCAAACTATTTTGGTAAGAAAAAAGATACAGCTATTAAATGGAGTGGAGGGACTGTTAAGAGATGTCCAGCTATTGTTGATTTGCTGACAGAAGGCTTCATAATACCTATGTGGGCTGACTTTCTAGTGCAAAGAGATATGGAAACACTTGAATGGGATAACAAAGGTACCATTAAATACGGAATAGAATTTCACGGTAAAAAACAAATAGAAGGATGGGATTTAAAAAAAACTGATTTTCCAGAAGGGGTAAAGTTTGTAAATCCTTGGAGAATATACACACCACCGGGATATTCAGTAATGTTTATGCCACCAACATATCAATTTGAAAAAAGATTTACAGTGTTGCCGGGAATAGTAGAAACAGACAGTTATCACCACGTTAACTTCCCTACTGTTTGGCACACGACTAAAGATGCTATAATAGAAAGAGGTACACCCTTCATTCAAGTCATTCCATTCAAAAGAGATGACTGGAATATAGATGTATCACAAATGACAGAAGCTGACATTGAAGACGATGCGAGGGAAAAAATGGAACTTAATACTAAGTTCAAGAATAGTTATAGAAATATCGTAGGACGTTTAAATGGCAGATATAATAAACGAAGGTGATTCCAAGGTAGAAGTAGTTGATTCGTCGACTGCTGGTTTAGCCAAAATAATTGCAGAACTCAACGGTGTTGAGAGAATCAATCAGTCTGCAACATTATTAACATTAACAAATCCTAATGACCAGATGGAAACTGGTAATGCAACTGATAATAATCAGGGTGCAGCATCAACTTTTAATGGATTTTCTACAGGTGACGCAACAATAAAAGTAACCTCTGGTGATGGTTCTACAGTTCCAACATCAAACTTATTTATAGATGGTAAATCTATAATATCTGACAAAACTTTATCAATAGGTACTACAGGTCAGAAAGAGTTACATTTAGGTACTAATGGTACTCAATGGGTAAAAATTACTGAATCTGGATATCTAGATTATCAAAAACTTGCTATAAACGGAGACCAAGGTACTGCAGGTCAACAAATAAGAAATGCAGGTAATGGGACTATAGAGTGGTTTACACCAGACAATAGAAATGCCTTTTCGTCTATAAGTATTGGTGGAAGCACAATTAGTGCATCCTCAGTAGGAGATAGCTTTTCAATAACAGCAGGTGACAATGTATCTTTAGGAGTAAGCGGTACAGAATTAACAATAAACGCAACACAACCTAATGTTTTTCAAAATGTTGCAGTATCAGGACAATCAACAATAGCTGCTGATGCTTCTTCAGATACTTTTAATATTGCTGCAGGAACTGGTATACAGATTACAACAGATGCAGCAACTGATACATTAACTATTACAAACACTGTGACAGCACAATCTGCTGCAGATGCTGTATTCAAAACTTTAACTGTTTCTGGACAATCTAGCGTTGTGGCTGCTAGTTCTACAGATACATTGAGCTTAGCTGCTGGTGATGGTATGGCTATATCAACAAATGATGCTTCTAAGGAAATAAACTATAGGGTTGAAGCTTTACCTAGGTTGTCTAAAGAAGGTGTTTTAAGTTACACAAAAGCAGACGGTACTTCAACTCAATTACCTCTAAGAAACTTCTTTATAAATCAAAGCACCAACTTACCTGTAAATGGAGGTGGTTCTCAGGTAGGGCAATCAACACGAGCTTTAAGGATGCTAAAATCAGATGGTAGTACTTTTAAATTTATGGTTATGCCAGCAAATACTGCAGGGGATAGCTTGGTATTTACTTACACTAAAGCAGATGGAACAACAGTGACAAAAGACATAAATATGGTAGCTTAATATGGCAACAAAAACACCCTTAAGAGGCGAATTTGATAGTAACGGTGATTTAACTGGTTTATCAGAGTTTCAAGCGTCCGATTTCGTAGGAATAGATGATGGTGGTACTGGTGCTATTACAGCTTCAGGTGCTAGAACAGCTTTAGGACTAGAAATTGGTACAAACATTCAGGCATATGATGCACAATTAGCTGATATTGCTGGATTAACACCTACAGACGCAAACTTTATAGTTGGTGACGGTTCTAACTTTGTTTTAGAATCAGGCAATACTGCAAGAGCTTCTTTAGGTTTAGCAACTTCTGACTCACCTACATTTAACAATTTAACCCTATCAGGAAACTTAACAGTTCAGGGTACTCAAACAATATTACAAACTGAAACACTTGAAATAGATGATAATGAAATAGTTTTAAATGCTAATGCAACAGGAAGTGCTACAGCTAATGCGGGTATTGTCGTAGAAAGAGGAGATGATGCTAACGTCTCATTGATTTGGGATGAAAGTAACGATAGATGGACAACAGGAAGTAATAACTTTGTTGCTTCAACATTTATTGGTAATTTAACTGGTGATGTTACAGGAAACGTTTCTGGAAATATAACAGGTACTATAAACGCAAGTTCTGTGTTAGCAGATGGTGTTACAGCTACTACACAAGCTGCAAGTGATAACTCTACTAAAGTTGCAACTACTGCTTATGTAGATGCACAAGTAGCAACAGAAGACACATTAGCAGAGATGAACGATGTAACTCTTACTAGTTCACAGAATGGAGATTTTTTAAGATACAACGGCAGTGTTTGGATAAATGATGCTGTTGATTTAGCTACAGATACTGTAGGGGATTTCGTACAAAACTTAGTAGCTGGTACTGGTATTAGTGTCAGTGTTACTTCTGGTGAAGGACAAACTCCAACAGTAGCTTTATCTGCTGGTTTAAATGATTTATCTGATGTAACTTTAACATCTACACAAACAGGAGACATTCTTAGATATAACGGTTCAGCTTTTGTAAATGAACCACTTAACTTAGGTACTGATACTGAAGGTGCTTATGTTGCAAGTCTTGTTGCTGGTACTGGTATAGACCTTGCAAATAACACTGGAGAAACAGCAACACCAACTATAACAGTTGATTTAGGCGACTTTGATACTGGTGACTTATCAGAAGGAACAAATCTTTATTACACTGATGCACGATTCGATACAAGGTTAGCTACTAAAGATACAGGGGATTTGACTGAGGGTACAAACCTATATTATACAGATGCAAGAGCAGATGCAAGAATTGCTGCTGCTACTACAGATGACTTAACAGAAGGTAGCTCTAACCTTTACTTTACTAATGCAAGGGCTAGAGGTGCAGTTTCTGTAACAGATAGTGGTGGTGATGGTTCATTATCATACGACTCATCTACAGGAGTATTCACTTATACAGGACCAAGTGCTTCTGAAGTACAAGCACACATAACAGCAGGAACTGGTGTATCAATATCATCAGGTCAAGTAAGTATCGGACAGGCAGTAGCAACTACTGACAATGTAACTTTTAATAATGTAACTGTTGATGGAACTCTTACATCAGATGATATAACTTCAACAAATATTAGCGTTGCAGGCAATGCGACTATAACTGGTAACTTAACTGTATCCGGAACAACCACAACTCTTAATACTGAGACATTAGAAGTAGAAGATAACATTATTGTACTTAACAGTAATGTAACTGGTACACCATCAACTAATGCAGGTATAGAAGTAGAAAGAGGAAGTTCTACTAACTACACTTTAATTTGGGATGAATCAGCTGATAAATGGACAGTAGGTTCACAGACATTTGTTGCAGGGACTTTTGAAGGAGCGTTGACAGGAAATGTCACTGGTAACTTAACTGGTAATGTCACTGGTAATACTTCTGGAACAGCAGGCTCTTTAGCTTCAGCACAAAATTTTTCTTTAACTGGAGATGTAACAGCAAGTGCAGTAAGTTTCGATGGTACTGGAGCAGTAGCATTATCCACAACTGTTACACAAAGTGCAGTAACCCAACATCAAGCAGCTTTATCTATAACAGAAAGTCAAATTTCTGATTTACAAAGTTATCTAACAGCTGAAACAAACGATTTAAGTTCTGCTGTAACTTGGGCAAATGTTCCAGATGCAAATATTACTCAAAGCTCAGTAACCCAGCATCAAGCGTCACTAAGTATTACTGAGTCACAAATAAGTGACTTAGGTAGTTACATAACTGCTGTCTCTACAGATACACTTACAAACAAAACAATAAACTTTGAAAACAACACTGCAATAGTTGTATATGCAGTCACTGCTTCTGGTGGTAATTTCTTAATAGACGGTGAAGCAAATGCAACCATATCATTTAATCCGGGAATTGTTTATAGATTTGATTTATCCGATAGCTCTGTAGCTTCTCATCCATTTAAATTATCTACAACAAGTGATGGTTCACACAACTCTGGTTCAGAATATACAACTGGTAAAACATCTAATGGCTCACAAGGTAGTTCTGGAGCGTATGTGGAGTATACAGTTAATGCTGCTACTTCAGATATTCTTTACTACTATTGTTCATCACACTCTGGAATGGGTGGAACAATTACAGTGTTTGGTTCATCTTATGGTGACTCAGATGTTCAGTCTTACTTATCAGCAGGAGCTGGTATATCAATAAGTGGTTCTGGACAGATATCATCAACCATTACACAGTATGCAGACTCTGATGTACAAAGTTATTTATCAGCTGGTTCAGGTATTGCTATATCTGGTTCTGGTCAAATATCTTCTACTATCACTCAATATGCAGATTCAGATGTTGAATCGTATTTAAGTGGTGGTACAGGTGTAACATTCTCATCTGGTTCAATAAGTATTGGACAAGCTGTTGGAACATCAGATAATGTTCAATTCAATAATGTACAAGTAGATGGAACTTTAACTTCTGACGATATAACATCTACAAACATAAGTGTTGCTGGTAACGCAACCATTACTGGAAACCTAACTGTTCAAGGTACCACTACAACCGTAGATTCTAATACAGTCAATATTGGTGATAGTATTATCACTCTTAACTCTGACGAAACTGGAACACCTTCTCAAAATGGTGGTATAGAAATTGAAAGAGGTACTGCTAATAATAAAACACTTGTTTGGAACGAAACAGATGATAAGTGGACAGTAGGTTCTGAAACATTTGTAGCTGCAACATTTGAAGGAGCCTTGACTGGAAATGTCACTGGTACTGTTTCAGATGTGAGCAATCACGATACCGATGATATTAGTGAAGGCTCCACCAATTTATATTACACAAACGCAAGATTTGATACACAACTTGCAACTAAAGATACAGCTGATTTAGCAGAAGGAACAAATCTTTATTTTACAAACGCTAGAGCAGATGCAAGAATTGCATTAGCTAACTTAGAAGATTTAGCAGATGTTGGGTTTTCTTCGCCGGGTGCTTCAGAAGACCAAAAAGTTGTAACTTGGGATAACTCAGCAGGTAGCTTTGCATTATCATCTGTTTCTGGACTATCTGGTTCTGGTGAGACTAACACAGCTTCTAACATTGGAACTGCTGGTGTAGGTATCTTTGATGCAAAAGTTGGAGAAGACTTACAGTTTAAGAAAATCAATGCCGGTTCTGCAAAGATAACAATTACAGATGATACTTCTAATAATGAAGTGGATATAGATTTAGGTTCAGTATCAGTTGGAGACTTATCAGATGTTGATATAACAACTTCAGCTCCTACAAATGGTCAAGCACTTGTTTGGAATGCTTCTAATAATGAGTTTGAACCGGGAACAGTAGCTTCATCTACAAACTATTTCCAAAATATTGCAGTATCTGGACAAACAACTGTAGCTCCAGATAGCACTACAGACACTCTTACATTTGCTGCTGGTTCAAATATTACTATTACTACAGATGCTTCAACTGACACAGTTACTATTGCCTCAACAGATACAAACACACAACTTACTCAAGAACAAGTTGAAGACTTCGTTGATGGAGTAATAGTTGCTGGTGCAAACATTACAAAAACTTATGATGATAACGCAGGAACTCTTACAATTGCAGCAACTGGTGGTGCAGCAAACGCTTTCTCAACATTAGCAGTTGCTGGACAATCAGATGTTGTAGCTGATTCTGAAACAGATACTTTAACACTTGCAGCTGGAACAGGTATGACACTTACAACCGATGCAAGTACAGATACAATAACATTTGCTTCAACTGGTGGTAGTGCTGGTAGTATGCCAGTCACACTATCTGGTGGAACATCAGACCCAATAAACCTTTCAAGTATTAGCACGATAGGTGCAATACCATTTACTGGTTTTGATGGTTCTACAGACAACATAGATTTAACTGGTACTTCTCAAACAGTAACTACTTTTGCTGACAATGACGGAGATACAAAATTAGAAGTAGAAAGAAGTTCTGACAATGATACAGTTCATATTAAAGCTGGTGGTACTGATGTAC
>Ga0209645_1000815_pt1 | contig 15843 bp, 16 predicted proteins | sample ETNvirenome_6_30_FD_184070 | JGI IMG/M metagenome (GOLD analysis project Ga0209645, IMG submission 184070) | Marine viral communities from the Pacific Ocean - ETNP_6_30 (SPAdes) (version 2) | ecosystem: Environmental > Aquatic > Marine > Oceanic | place: Pacific Ocean | collected 2013-06-19
GCTGGCCGACAAGCACGAGCCGAAGCTAAGAGAGTCAGTTTAACAGAAGACCTTACGGGCGTCGGTAAAGCCGCAGAATCGTTAGTTCGCAACATACCGGGCGGCGACTTGCTTTTTCCGTTTGTAAAAACTACATATAACTTGACTAAGTACGAATTGTCAAAATCTCCGCTAAGTTTGTTAAATGTGCGCGGAGATTCACTAACTCAAAAAGCAATACGCAGCGGATCGGGCCGTGAGAAGGATTTAGCGGTTGGCCGAATGGCTATATCTACCGGAGTGCATACATTGGCCTTTAAGATGGCGTATGATGGCTTCGTTCGCGGATCGGTCATAAAAGATCCGGGTCAGCGCAATACATTAAACAATGCAGGCATGTTTGAAAACTCGATGCGTATTGGCGATACCGTTATCGGCTTAAATGATTTTAGTCCATTAAGCGCGCCGTTTATTCGCGCGGCCAATGTGGTCGAGTTGTTTCACTACATGGATGGCGATACTATTGAAGACGACATTGCCGAAGATATTACGAATTATTTATCGTCAGCGATGCTGGGGACTGCCGATCAGATTACGAGTTCAAACTTCACCGGTCAACTAGGCGATCTGTTTAATATTGTAACTGAACAGGATGAGTACGGCTTAAAGAGAATCGGTAAGAGTTTAGTTACTGGTTTGACTGTTCCGGGGGCGGTAGCTTGGACGTCTCGCTTTTTTGAAGACAACAAAAAACAAACAGATACTTTGTGGGAAAGCGTACTTGCTCGATTGAACTTAGGTGAGGATAAACTTGATAAATTTGGACGACCGATTCCAAAGCGTTCAACGGCATGGGGGAACGTTTTGCCGCTATCAATAACGCAATACGGAGCTAACGATAAATTAGCGATTGAGGAGTTAAACAACGGGACTATTATCAGTAAGCCTAGTCGTCGGGTACCTACCCCTTTGGGGCAAGCGCGTTTAAAGCCAGAGGAGTACAACCGCTTATTAGAGTTAGTGGGCGAGCTAAAAACCTATGATAAGTTGATGACCGTTGTAGAGTCGCCAATGTACCAGTCGCTACCGGCTGTTCCAGCAAAAGAGATGGAAAAGATTGGGCCGGCAACCGCTACCCGAGGCGGCGTGCTGCGAAAACTTTATCAGACCGATCTTAAAGTAGCCCAAGAGCGGCTGCTCTTAGAGTACCCGGAGATTACGGGGCGGGTTGTATCAGATAAAAAAGAATATTTTGTTGAGGGAAAAACGGCCCCCGTAACTCGGTTTGCACCGAAGGCGGAATAGTAATATAATATAGGAGAAACATTATGCCAAACGTACCAGTAAACGATATAAATCCAATTCACCAATATGTGGCTACAGCAAATCAAACTGACTTTGTTTTTACTTATGTAATTTATGCAACGTCAGATATTAAAGTGTATCTAAACGATGTTTTAAAAACCGAGGCTACAGACTATACGGTTAAAAACTCAGACGGGTCTGCAATTACAGCCGCGGACATTGCCGATGGGCTAGCTGGCGGTAAAGTTGTTTTTAACTCGGGCTTAACCTTAAACGACAATGTAACGCTTTTCCGCGACATTCCGGCGGAGCGAACAACCGGTTTGACTACCGCTGGGGCGTTTCGTTCGGATGCTATGAATTTAGAATTCAATAAAATTATTGCTCTTATACAGCAAGTACAGAGAGACGGCGAGCGAACCATCCGCCAGTCGCCCTCAGATACTGGTTCTTCGCCGATTGAGCTCCCACCGCTTGAAGAGAGAAAAGGCAAGTTCATGTTTTTTAATAACACCAGCGGAGCTCCCGAAGCGGGCCCCGGAGTGTCGGTTGGCGATTACGCCTTATCGGAATTTGGGAAAGGACTTATTGACGATCCCGACGCGGCTACCGCTTTAACTACGTTGGGAATTAGTGAGTTTATAAAAACGCTTTTAGACGATGCGGACGCTGCAACTGCTTTAACTACGTTGGGCGCGCTGTCTGCGACTTTGCTCTCGTCTAAAGGGGATTTGGTGTACAACAATGGTACGTCTGTTACTCGATTGGCAGTTGGTAATCGATACGACCAGCTTGGTGTTGGGGCGAATTCTACTGTTCAGTGGGAGCAAAACCCACAACGGCGAGTTGTTGCGTTACCGAATACGGATGGCGCAGCTAGTGACGGTGGGTATCGATCTGGTGGGGTTATTTTAGATGATAACACTTTGCGGTGTTGGGGCTATGCATCGAATGGCGCACTTGGTAATGGGGCTAATCCAACAGATCGGTCAACCAATTTTCTTACACCAGCGTTTCCATTAAACACGACGGGCAAACCAATTAAATGGGAGCGGCAGGGGGCCGATAATATTGTGCTTATGGACAATGGTGATGTGTGGGCGTGGGGGCATAACGCCTACGGGCAGTTAGGCGTAGGCAATACAGCTGTTGTTTTGGTTCCGACAAAATTGACTGCTTTAAATGGGGTGAATATTGTAGATGTTCAGTTAGGTAAAACCTATAGCCAAAATGCCCGACGCCACACCTTATTTTTAGCCGATGACGGTAGTTTGTATGCTTGTGGTCGTAATACCAGTGGCCAGTTAGGAATAGGCAACACTACCGATCAATCGACCCCTCAGTTATTGTCAAAAAGCGACTGGTCAAAAATTTACGCCATAGGGGAGGATGGCGGGTTTTCAGCCGGAATTGACACATCCGGCGATTTGTATATGTGGGGTTATAATGCCCGAGGCCAATTAGGAATAGGAAGTACAACAAATCAATCAACCCCTCAATTAGTCAATGCTTTTGGGGGAGTGACAGTTTCTAAATTTTCGGGGGCGCATGGGTATGGTACTACCTTTACCAACTACGGCTCATCCATGTGTTTATTATCTACAGGTGCAGTCTATACTTGGGGGCATAATAATGAGGGACACCTTGGAACAGGCAATACTACTCAATACAATACCCCACAGCACCTCAGTGGTTTAGGGACAGATAATCAAGACATATTGATGGCGCGCGGAGCCTATGGAGTCTCTTATGTTATTAAAGACGATCAGAGCATTGTTGCTAGTGGGTATAATGGATACGGAAACTTAGGTGATGGGACGACTACAAACCGGAGTACGCATCAAACAATTCCAAATAGTTTGCGAGCTGGCCGTACTATAACGCAGTTAAAAACGCTAGGAAACGTAACCGATTCGTCAACCGTTATTTTATACGATGACGGCTATATTCAAGCGTGTGGCTATAATGATAACGGAAACTATGGCATTGGGACTGACCTTGCAACTAATACTAGTTTGCAACCAGTTCTTGGGTTTATGAAACATAAGCCAGTACAGCTATGTTCTATTGGGCGAGGATCGGAAGCATCTTTAGGCGTGTTGACGGAAGAGGGTGTGTATTATCAATGTGGTGTGGGGCAAGGATTTCAGTTTCCGCATTACCGAGAAGGGCTTGGCCCAGTTTTTGACACCATGCAACCTTTGTACTTTAGCTAGGAGATCACTATGTACGTTTATAAAATCCTTAATTTACAAAACATTATAGAGCCAGAAACAAGTGGTGAAAAGACTTATTTTTACGTTCAAAATAAATACGTTGTTTCGACTAATCAAGACATCTCTGGGGATAATGCTGTTGAGCTTTTAGATTTAACAGACGAATTAAAACAAGAGTTGTACACCTTAAACCCAATTAATGAGTTTTCAACTGTTTTGGAAAAACAGTTTTTTATTAAGCAATTAGTTTCTAATCACACAATGCGCATTAAACAAGAAGCTGCACGGCGTATTAATGACCGATATCCTTTATGGAGGCAAAGCAACATCCAAGGGCAAGCGATTGACATCCTATGCCACGAGCAGCAACAAAAAGCAATCGACCCAAACTATAGCATTTCCGACCAAGACAAAACGGTATTGAGGGAGGCTAAAACCGTTAAATCCGGCATAGCTTACTTGCAAGAGAGATCGAATATTTTAGAAGCGTCACTTAGCCAGCTTAGCCTTGAGGAGTTAGAATCCTTTAATTTCGCCGATGAGTCACATTGGTCGTAGGACACTTTTATGGGCGTGCGAAAATATATAGCCGATCCCACTGGGAGCTATATCGTGTACAAACCGCCGACATGGAAGCGGTTTCTGTCTTCATGCGTAGGAGGCGTTTCTTTGGTTGTGAACGGTACTGAGTATCGATACCGCCAAGGGGTATTGCAAGCGAATTCCCATAAGCCAGAAGCCAGGGGGTGGTATTTTAAACACAACGGTTTGTCGCAGAGTGCGCTACAAACCCGCGTTGGCCAGCGTTGGAAGTGGTTCAGGAATTGTTTTTGTTTGTGTTTTAAAAAATAAGGTGAAAACGTGTGTACAAACCTTACTGGAGCCATTAAATTAGTCAAAAACGCACAAACTCGTTTATGGACAAAACTACCGAACGTGTGGCATAATATTTCTGTGTGGATCGTTACGACAAAAGAAAACTGGACGCTGTATCAGAGCAAGCGCATAAACTTGAAGTCCGAGTTGCGGAGATAAGTAGGGAACTGGCACACATGACTCAGTTACTAGACGAACACCGAAAAAATGTTAAAACAATTATGCTGCGGCTTAACGCAACTTTTATTACAGGATTACTGAGCGTTATTGCCGCGCTTATAAGCGCATTATATTATAACTAAATAAGGAGATGTTTATGATTAAATTTTTAAAAACCGGATATAAAATTTTACTTGCGGCTTCGGGCACAGGTGCAGTGGGCGTTAGTGTTAAGTACCTAGGCGACCCTCAAAGCTTAGCATTGGCCCTCACTGGCGGGGCGACTATTGCTTCCGCAGTGTCATCAGCCGTTAAAGATAAAAAGCTAAAAGGGATAATGTCTCTAGTAAACTTGATTGCTTGTAACTTCGACAAAGCGAAAAATGACCCCTGTACTAACTCTTAGCGATGAAATTACACCCTAATTTTTATTTACAAGAATTTATACCACAAGAATTATATTCTCGTGTAGAAAAACAAGAACTATCTGAATTTGTTGCAGTTGGATTAATAAACCCACTTGTGTACCAGTTTATTTTTGAGTTTCGAGAACTAATTGGCAAATCACTTCGTATCAACGATTGGATGTATGGTGGTGAATTTAATAATCGTGGGTATAGATTGCCGTCATGGGGTGGTGATAAAAACTTATCCCAACACAAAAACGGCAATGCTATTGACTTTGACACTCCGAATGCGCATACCCCACAGGAATTGCGAAAAATCATTGTTGACAACCAAGATAAATGGCCCTTTCTAAGTTTTATTGAAGTTGATATAAACTGGGTACACGTTGATTTTAGGTATACGCAAAACAACGGTATAATCTTTTGGTCGCCAGATCGTGGAACCGTTGAATATACTGAGGGCATTTAACTTGGAGATTGTCTAATGCTAAAAAACTACTATCTGCCCTTTGTTCTGCAATACTGGCTATATTCGGAGTTAGTCACATGACCCCTTTACTAACTCTTAACCGAGAAATAGAAAGTAATCGGGGGATACTCGGAGCGATACACACTTCGGACGGTACCGAGGTGTGTAAGACTTTAGAGTTACCGTGGCAGCGTAATATGCGGAATGTGTCGTGCATCCCGTGGGGGCAATACAACGTTACCAATTATACCAGTGTAAAATACCCCGAAGCGTTTGTTGTGTTAAATGTTCCGGGGCGATCGGGCATACTCATTCATGCGGGTAATTTTATAGCGGATATTGAAGGATGTATCTTAGTCGGCAAAGAGTGGGAGTTTATGGGGCACCCCCGACAATTGGCTGTGTCGTATTCTAAAAATACACTTAATCGATTACTAGCGACATACCCTACAGGGTTTAAATTGGATATTGTCTAATGATAAAAAAAATACTATACGCCCTTTGTTCTGCAATACTGGCTGTATTCGGGATTAGTCAAATGGCTGTATCTGAGTCTACGCAGCTAGAGATTTTGAAAGTAACCAAGGTATATGACGGAGATACGTTTAAAGTAAATCTCAACTGTGACGTCGACTTGTTTTGTAAAAACATAGCTATCCGGCCAACAGGCTACGATGCATTTGAGTTAAATGACGCTGAGAATAAAGCCGACGCCATAGCTGCTCGGGAGCAATTAAGGGACTTATTAGCTAACGCCCAGCGTATTGAATTGGAAAAGGTTAAGCGAGGAAAATATTTTAGGCTAGTGGCTGACGTCTATATAGACAACGTAAATCTCAGTGACATTATGCTTGACACTGGCTTGGTTAAGCCCTACGATAAATAGTCCAGTCCGTAGTACAAAATAGAGATGGCGTCGGCTTCGTTGTCGTCCTCTGGGTAATGGCCTAGTTTACGCACACTATCCATAACTTTCTCTTTACCAGCGGAGCCAATGCCCGTAATAAACTTCTTAATCGTCTTTACGCCCACGCCTTTATACGAGATACCGTGTTCTAAACAAAAACAAGTTAACACCGTTTTGTAGCCGCCATACATATGGGCGGCGTCGGGAGCTTGGGACTGCCTTACTTCCTCATAAAACACTTGTACATTACTGAGGTCTGCTCCTTTAAACCGTTTGGCTATTAGCTCTTGTAGGCTTTTTCGGAACGTAATAAACCGTTGGTCATAAGAGTCGAACCGACTGGGAGCCAGTTTGAACACACCGGAATATGTACGGTTATTGTGTTTAAGGGCCCACCCGCAAGTGGTGCCTAAATCAAAAGCCATAATAGATTGTTTTTTTATCATAGTGGGAAGTAGGGGCCCAATCAAATGCTCAAGTAATTATTTTTTTGTTAACTGGTATTGGGCCGGTAGTACGCATTTGGTAGCGTATTTCATCAAGGCATAGACATTATAAATACCAAACGCATACTAATAGTATACCGCAGTTTGACTATTTTTTAAACCGTTTACCAACCCAACCTTCGACGTCAATAGGCACGCCCTCTGCCCACGCAGGCACCTGAGCCATGATAGCTTCATACTCTGACAACGACTTGGTAGCGTTGTCTGGGACTTCACAGACTACCTCGTCGTGTACGTGCATGACTATATCATACCCGGCATCCTCTAGTCGTAGCATGGCCTCGGCTAATAAGTCTCGGGCAATCGCTTGTGTAATATTCTCCACCAGCTTCCCACCGTACGTGTCTATCTCAACCCACTTGGCCCCCTTCTCTCGGGAACCATAATATAGTATCTCATAGCTCTCACCGCCCCATGGGGTTTCCTTGGCTCGGAGCCTAGCTTTACGATACGTCAAGCTCCGACCGCTCGGTAGCTTACAGTGTAAATTGCCCTCGTGCATAAACCATGTGACTTTCCCCGCTGTCACAGGCTTACCATACCGAATGGCGTTTGTAGCCGCCAGCTCAGTGTGTCTCCACAAATCCCGAATCTCACTATACACGGAGCGGTACGTGGCAATGGCGGACTGGGCTAACTCCCCCGAGACCTCCATGCCCCACGACGCACAAGTCCGGTGAAAAGTTTTATGGCCCATACCGTAACCAGCCCCAAGAATAGCCGCTTTACCCAACTGCCTCTGGGCTTTGGTAACCTCGGTTTCAGTAACGTTATATATTTTGGCGGCCATGGTAACATACAAATCATCTCCTTTTTTAAATTGATCTAACGCTAAATTACAATTCGCAAGCCACGAAACAACCCGAGCCTCAATAGCGGCAAAATCTGCCACATATAGAGACTTCCCGTTAGGTGCCGCTATCATACCCCTAATGCAACTAGATAATTGCAACATAGGGGCAACCTCGTGTGCGTTTATTTTGGCAATATCCTTTTTAACCACCGAATCCACCACGTCGTCAATCTGATCGGACGCGACGGAACCTTTTGGTAAATTTTGAAACTGAACCAAGCGGCCAGCCCATCGTCCGGTGAGCGCGCCATAGTAAACAAACGCATCTCGGATTCGGTCGCCTTCTGACATACTGGACAATAGCCGCTGGTACTTGGCGGTTGAAGTTTTATACTGCGACCGAATCTCCAAGACTCGCTTTACTTCTTTATCTTGAACCCAGCCAAGACAATCGGCCACGGCTTCTTTAGTCAAGGATTGCAAACCGACACTGCGCTCGTTGGCCCACTCTATTAATTTATCTCGTTGGCTTACTGCGATACCGCCGGTTATTTCTTTGGCTTCTTTATCAAGCTGTTCGGCGTATAGGGCGAGTAGCTCTAGGGCGTTCTCTACACCTTGTCGATCAACTGGTACGCCACGATAATTAATCCGCTGGTCTAAGGCCCACACTTTCTTCTCAAATCCAAAGTCTTGGGTGAAGTGGTGGCTGATTGCTCGTTCAGTACGCACGTCTTGTAGACAGTAGTCGTACAGCTTTTTGAGTTTAGTATCGTCCTCGAGATAGGCAAGCCCGTCTTTAGTCTTTCGGGGCTTACTGAGTTGAAGCATGATTGCCCGGCCTTCGGTGTCTTTATTTTCTTGTAGCCCTAAGGCCATGGGAGCTGTCTTCAAATCTCGAGGTACGCCCCATCGGGCGCACAATGCTGCGGAGCATCGCCATTGTTCTGGCTTTATCTCTGGCCATCCGTATTTCTTTACGCATATAGATTCCCAGAGTGCTCGCTCAAACATGGCATTGTGCGCCTCAACGATCCCACCCATATCAATGTGCAAGGCTACTATATCTGGCAGCTCGGAGCCTATTATTAGTTTAGGCTCAGTATCTGAGAAAGCGTAGGCCATGCACAAAATCTCGGTTGTTGGGTCTTGTGCGTATCGCCACGAACCACTGGCTGTTAGGTCGCAATACGACCTTGTTTCGAAGTCGATATATAGCATGAGTGCGCCCTAGCTCAACAAATCTGAGTTATCTGTTGCGTCCTCTTGATCGTCAAACGCTTCCATAAGTTTATCGACTTGGGCTGACGTCGTTTTACCATCACCCATGGGTTCACCGTCTCGGTGCTTTTGGACAGCGGCTAGATAAAACTTGACGCCTTTATTGCCAAGGTGATCATACGTTCCGGCGTTAACTAAGGCGCGACCGTAACACCCACCGTACAGCTCATTACGTCCTTCCTCTGGGGTCATAACCTCGCCCTTAGCGTTTTTTAAAAGCGGTGCTTGATTCTTAGTGTCAAGCGAAACGTAAATCATATCTTCGTACCCGGGCTTGATCTCACCTTCTTTATCTAGGTTAGCGTTTCCATCTTTAAACGGTACTCGAATCTTCTTCACCAACTCGGGTGTTGCTTTTGGCCATTGTTCTTTGATTAAATCTTTAACGATTTTGTTTAAAGCTGATAGGTCAGTGTCTTTAGCGAACAACAAATCGACACACCATTTCTCGATAACTCGGCCGTCGATCTGAGTACTTAGTTTATCTACTAAATACGGGTACGATAGCCGACCCACTGGGGTAATAACATTGTTTTTGTAGCTTTGTTTTGCCATTTTAATCTCCTTAATCTACTAAACTTGTTAACTCGTTGCCTAAATTATAAGGCTCTCTTTTATCGGTGTCCGAAACCAAGACTGGTTTTTTCTCTGGGACCATAACATATTTTTGCACAACCTCCTTGTCATCGACTAACTTTTCCATCTGGGCTGGAGATTTGAGTTTAATATCAAAAATGTCGAGGCCATATTTGCTCTGTAATTCTTCAGCAACTTTACTCTCACTAATCCATTTTCTGGTGGCTCGGCCACCTAATACTAATTTATGTCTCGGAATCTCACAACCTTCTAAAGCTAGATTATAACCATAGGCTTCAACCGCTGTCAACCACTTCTTTATGGCACTGGCATTTTCTAACACCTTGCTGATTGTTTCCATGCTTAGCTGCTCCACCTCGGGCAACGACGTAACATCACCTTCAATATCCGTTTTAGTCGTGACGTTGCTAATTCGTTTAAGCTCGGGACACACACCTTTCACTTTACAAAACTGGCACCACGGGCCTTGATTGTATTCTGGGTCTTCCTTTACTTTTTCGTACCGGCCTTCTAAAAATGCTTGAAACGCAATCAACGATCGAGCCGGCACTTCAACTTTACGGATTGGGTCTTTTTCCATCCGTGGTTGCACAATCGCTACATAAAACTTTTTACCGCACATGATGTCCAGCCCTTCAAGCTCAAGGGCTCCCAACAAATAATAAAGCAGTTGAGGATTGTTCTCTGGTTGCACACTAATGCCTTGGCCGTATTTAAAATCAATAACTGTCAATGTGGTTTTGGACGAAACGATAGCATCCGCCGTGCCAAAAAAGCGACCGCCGTCAATAGAGTCTAGGCGAATACGTTGTTCTACATATAGCTTACTGGTTTTCTTAACGTGTCGCCGGACGTAGTTTACATACATGATAATGGCGTCGATCATCTCGTCGGGCAAGGTGCCAATCGACCCTATTGGTAACACGCCTTTTAAAATCTCAGCCGCAATGTCATGCGCTGTGGTGCCTTCGCTGGCGTAATCGGTTTGGTTTTCAAACGTTTTAGCTTGCGAAGCCAAGCATGGCTGTGCGGTACAATTGGTCCAAATCTGTGCGGATGACGCGCCGAATAGTGAATGCGCGCTCATAGTACGCTCCTCAAATGACTGTGCACCGCGTTTATATGCGCTACAAATTCCATAGGGAAATACTTTCGTATGGTTTCAAGCTCACGTTCGTATCGCTTTATTAGTTTCGGTTTTAGCTTACCCCCCTCAGCATCTATTATTAGGTTTTTTAAATTACACACTCGGTCTGCTGTTTTTACTGCCATGGCGTAACGACCGGCATGGTGAATCTTAATGATATAGTCTTCGCTCGTTTCGTTCGGGTCGCGGGTCAACGCTCTAACTATCGCCGTGACACACTGGTTAAACTCTCGATCAAGCAGCGCCGCAGTACATTGAGTGTCCTCTACTATGTCATGAAGGTATGCCGCCGCAACGGCGTCTACATCGGTAATGTCAAGCTCTAGTATTAAAAACGTGGCCACTTGACGCAAGTGTTCTATGTAGGGTAAACCCCTATACTTCTGCCCTTCATGATACGTGATAGCGAAGGTTCTCGCTTTATCAACTAACACGGGTCACTCCGGCTCTGAACGAGTTAGCCAAACGCGTAACGAGGTCGTCTAATGCTTGATCTTTAGGGTTTAATAATTCGTCAATATAAGGGAGTAGCCAGTTCTCCTGCACAGATAAGTTTAAAATCTCGTGATGTATTTCTACTCTTGCCCCGGGTAATCGACTGCCGTCTTTAGTTAAAAACAAACCGTAAGTTGCAAAGAACCGATAGCAGCTCGGTAACTCGCTTTTTTTACCATAGCCTAATAAACGATTTCGTAATAGTGGCTCATAGTGCGCAGCTAGGGTTTCGTCCCGCTCCATGCCTATAATCTTACTAAGTTTTTCTTTTCTGTGGTTAATTACTTTCATTATTTTAAAACCTCCTTAATCCTTCTCTTTTTAAAAAACATCGATCTCATTATAACATGATCGATGCTATCCTTAACAACCAATACTTGCGCCGTTACTTTATTGTTCTGGCCAATCCGGTGACACCGGTCAACTGCTTGGTCCATCTCTCCGGGCACCCAACTGTTTTCTACAAACACCACGTGACTGGCTGCGGTTAGGGTAAGCCCAGTGCCGGCAGCTTGTATCTGGCCGATAAATACTTTAGTATCTGCGTCTTTTTGAAACCGATCAACGTAGCGTTGGCGATCTGTTGACGCAGTACCGCCATAGACTAGCACTGCTCCGTCGTCTTTAAACGCTTCGTACAGCCCTTCACATACAACCTTGTGGTACGCAAACACCACAACCTTTTCAACGCCACTGGCTATCACATCTTTAATGTAACTAATGCTCTGTGGCAGCTTAGCTTCTCCAAGCTCTCGCCGAATAGTAGCCATCTCGCCGATAAGGTTTGCATCCGGCTTTTCTAAAATCTTGGATACATCAAACAGCCCTTCTTGCTTGACTATCTTTTTAGTGTCCTTGGTCTGCTCCATGGGGATAATCTGCATCGTCTTGCTTGGTAAGTCCGTAAGCACATCTTTCTTTAACCGCCGTAGCATCACGGTGCGTTTGAGTCTGTAGTTCAATTCGTCAGTACAACTGGCTCCCTTAACATCAAAACCAAACGGGCCCTCTTTACCGTTACAAAACTTATACCCGTACTTTTTATAATTGTCGTAAGGCTCAACCGCTTCTCGTTTTAAAAATCTTAGGATACTATAAAGCTCTATCGGCCGATTAAGCATGGGGGTACCAGTAAGCATCAGTCGCCGGCTGGCTTTAGCACCCAATAGAAACGAGGCCTTTGCCCGTTTGGACGTAGGGTTTTTGAGATAATGCGCTTCATCATAGATCACCATATCGGGCGACCATGCCCGCAATTGCTCATAGATATAGCGTTTAGAGACCAGATCGTAGTTAGCAATAACGACGTTGTTAGTAAATAGGATTTGTGACTTACCGTTTGCAACAACCTGAGTGATTAAATTGTCCGCCCATTGGTCAAATTGCTCTTGCCACATATACTTTAGTGAAGCAGGACACAAGACTAAAATGCGTCGGGCGTCTATGTACCTCAAGGCCTCAATAGTTTGTACAGTTTTACCTAGCCCCTGCTCGTCAGCAAGCAATAAGTTTTTATTGGCCACAATCGTTTGGATGCCTTCCTTCTGGTAGTCGTATAAGAAATCTGGTAGGGTGAGTCGAGCTGGTGGCTTTAAAAGTTTATCCGCAAACATTTTGTTCCCAATCCCTGAAAGCTCTGCGGCTCTCATGGCCAGTGCCCAGTCTTTAGTTTTCCAAGCCGTGTTTCCAGCGGACCACTTCATCCGACACTGTTTTGGTATGTCCTTGTCTTCTCGACTGCATTTATAATAATACTCTTGCGTTAATGGGTCATAGGTTAAAGTTGGTTTACTCATTTTCTTTATCCTCCGACACTTGTTTTTTCATGCTATCTTTAACCCACTCGGTCGGTGCCCCCATCCCTGAATAGTAAACGTCATCTATTTGCCGAATACGCTCTTGGCACACATGGATGATTTTTTCATAGTCCAGTCGTCGCTCACCAGGTTTGTTGCGTAGCACACGCTTAACAATATCAGCGTCCCATGGGTTTAGTTTATACTCAAGCCAAATATCCCATGGCTGTATTTTGTACTTGGAATAGTCCGAGGCCCCAATGTTATGCGATCTTATATCGTCACTCATCTTACAACGCTCCCAATGTTTCAAAGAATAAAAATAAAATAAATGTGAAGACGTAATACCACACCACTAACGCAACCGCAGCCAGTAAAAGACGGACTAAAACGTTGTAGCATACCCCGCCTAAGGTCCGATCGTTTTCATCTAAATTCGGACCGGCAATAACAAAAATCAAGGCCCCTATCAACGAACCCCAATACACTATTGTAAATGTAAACCCTTTAAAATATGTGAATATGTCAATCATTTTTTGTCTCCTGTTCCATACGCTCTATCCATAACTGGGCCATTTCGTACTGTAATGGCACCGACGCACACCTCATCGTAGGCCAATCCCGCTTCATCGCTATCAGCACCACCTCTTTATCATTCTTCAAGTCATCACTGGCATACTGCAACACACTCCCAAATTGACCAACCGCTTCCATCACCACCTCTTTATCCCCCTTCAATTCCTCACTAGCATACCGCAACGCAAACCCATTCTGTTTAACCGCTACCAACACTACCTCGCGATCACCCTGCAACTCACAGCTCGCCCACTCCAACGCATACCCATGATGCTTCTTTACCGCTTCTAACACTTCTGCCTTTGTACTGTTTGCATCAATCATTTTTTACCTCCAATCTTCACAAACCCATTCTCACTACGTTTATAGTGCAACTTCAACAACGCACGTTCAAGACGCTTTTGTTCCTTGATGCTTAGGTGGATAATGTCTCGACCTAAACCATCCCATACATCACTCAACTGGAACCCATCTCTCACGCCCTTATTTAACCACTCTTGTATCACTCTTTCAAGCTCGTCCACTTCAATGCGGCTAGTTTGAGCTTTCTTAGCCTGCTCAATCGCTTCTGCCGATTGCAACACCAGTCCATTTTTTAACCCAGCGTACCGCTTTTTGTAAACGACCAAGGCCTCAGCATACAACTGTGGTAAGTCGTTGGTAAGCGTTGGAACGTCAATGTCGTACACTTCCACCGGCCATATCCGTCGATTACCGGTAACACTATTCAAGAATTGGTGTTCGTTTGTCGTGCCCATAAACACACACTGGCGTGGTACGTCCTCGGTCAACTTCGCATACGCCAATCGCGCTCGGTCAACCTCCCTAGATATAAACGCCTTAACACTCGCCACCGTATTCGACCGGCTCATGAAGGCATTAAGCTCTGAGTCCTCCACGATCAACTTACCTTTAATCTGCTGGATGGCGTCTCCGGTCTTGTTAATATCACCCAACGAATCCGTGAACCAACTATTGAACACCGACAACGCCTTAATTGCTGTGGATTTCCCTTGCTCTTCTGGGCCCACCAACACCACCATGTGATCGTACTTGCACCCCGGCTCATAAATGCGTTTAACAATCGCACACATCAATACCTCACCAACCTCACGATTGAACGCTGTGTCCTCGGCATTGCAGTAGTTTGGGAACAGCCCACGTACCCGCTCGACACCATCCCACTCGGGCAACTCACTAAACCACTTCTTTACTGGGTGAAAACTCTGTTCAAATCCAACAGTCCGAGCCGCTTGGTAAATCTGATTAACCAACGGGTCAAACTCCATGTCATTAAACAACGTCTTAATCGACAATAAATCGTCATCCGTCACCGCAATGCCATTGGGCATACAATCTGCTTTATCAAATGCGTGCCAACTACATGGCTCTAGCCACACAGTCTCGCGGCTCCACTCATTGTAGCCCAACTTGCCCTTAAACTCTTTCATGTTTTTTAAAAATATGGCACAGTTTCGGACACAAAAATTCTGAGCACTCACGGTGCCATGTTTGGTTTTGTGTAACTTATCATGCCACGGGCATACCTCAGCAAACTGAGCGTCCGCTTGCTCTTGGGGAAGCACGTCATTAAGCCCTTGGCCCGGAGAACAGCCAGTATCTATGGGGCCAAGGGCTTTCAGTGCTTCCTCAACAGCATGGGAACCTATCTCATTTTGTCGAGTGCTCAATGCGCTTACCAGCGTTGTAGCCATCTCTTTAGTAGACAATGGCGGCACAAAACACTCTGCGTCCGCCACAATACCTAGTACTACTTCGGGCGACAACCCTAAATCGTAGCCTCGACACGCCATTTTATACAACGCATTGTTTCGCTCGCCCTCACCAATAACGCCCAACTGTTTAATGTAGCCGGTCAATAGCATCTTATCCGTTTTATGGTCAGTGAAATAGCCAGTTCCACCACACGACTCGGTTTCTTTTTGAGCTAATAACAGGTGTAGGCCTTCCGGTATCTCGACAATATTTGAGAATCTATTTGGCGCACCGTCTAGTTTGTACGTGCCGGAGTCTGTTTCACTGTTGGGTATCAATACTTGGTGGCCGTCTCTCAGAAAGTCCAGCCCTTCGTAAGCTGCCAAGTTTTTTTTGTAGCTTACGCCGCTCTGGAAGATTTTGTAGTACAAATGCAAGCCGCCAGTCGGTGTACGCACCGTGACGCCAGCGTTTGTTAAAAAATCAAACCCAAGGTCGTCAGTTAGCCGTTGGAGGCCGACCATTCCATTAATCTCTGAGCGCACGTCTACATCGATAACTATATAAGGCTCACGAATCACCCAACCTGCTGAGCTCGTTGTGTAATAGTCGGCGTCA
>Ga0209645_1000816_pt1 | contig 15841 bp, 26 predicted proteins | sample ETNvirenome_6_30_FD_184070 | JGI IMG/M metagenome (GOLD analysis project Ga0209645, IMG submission 184070) | Marine viral communities from the Pacific Ocean - ETNP_6_30 (SPAdes) (version 2) | ecosystem: Environmental > Aquatic > Marine > Oceanic | place: Pacific Ocean | collected 2013-06-19
TTTGAAAAAAATATCTAAATTTTTCATAGCACCAATGTGAATTAAAAACGTACCAATCATATTCATGATGTCTATCTTTGTTTCTAAAAAAACTTTGTAAGTTAGGTTGATCCCAAGAATTTTTTTGCCAAAGTATGTTAATCTTATTTGGATCTAACGGTACTTTTCCTGGAATAGATGTACATATTTGAAACTTATTTAACAAGTCTTTTGATACATGCTTTTCAAGCAACTCTTGTTGTAATTCTGTTGCACCTCTTGGTTTCATAAATTTTACTTTGTAATTACTTTATCTCCAATAATTAAAATATCAAGTTCAGAATTTTCAAAAAGGTTTAAAGCATCCTGTGGACATCCCGCTATTGGTTTTCCATTATCATTTAATGATGTATTTAATAACATAGGTAAACCTGTTTTATTTTCAAATTTATCAAGTAATTCATAAAAAACACTATGGCTTTCATCTACAGTCTGTATTCTACTAGTATTATCAATATGTGAAATAGGTTTAAATATTTTATCTTTAAATTTAACACTATATTTCATAAAATTACTATCATGCTCCCAATCAAAATATTTTTGTGTAGCGTTAGATTTAATGGAAGCAGCAAAAGGTCTGTAATCCTCTCTATGTTTTACTTTTTCGTTTATTATATGTTTACCATCCTTTACTTCAGGACTCATTAATATTGATCTATTACCAAGAGCTCTTGGACCTATTTCACCATGCCCCTGATACCAACCTATTATTTTACCTAAAGCAAGTTGATCTGCAACAAAGTCTATAGTCTTGCTAGATGGCTTTGAATTAGGAGCTTCATCACTTTGCCAAAATGGAAAATTATCTTTAGAAAAAAAAGGTTGTTCATAAAAATTTCGTAAAAATTCTACACAACCTAATGATAAACCTTCATCAGCACAATGTGGTGGTACAATCATATTTGGAAAGTTTTCTTTTAATTTTGTATTTATGCAAATGTTATGTGCTACACCACCTGAATAAGTAAATTGTGTTTCTCTATTAAAATATTTTGACACAAATCTAGGAACTTTTGTTTCAGCAAAATGATGAACAGTGTTTAAAAAATTTATTAAATTAAATCTACTAGCTAATACACTTTCATAAGTTTTTAAATAGTTATTAAAATTACCTACAAAATTTAAATCTTCAAAAGGCATGTCCTTAATAACATTATAATATTTTTGATCAAACTTACCAAAAGATTGAAGTGCCATTACTTTACCTGCAACATCATCTGGGTGTCCTTGAATATGAAAAGGCGCACCTATCTCCCCTAAAAACATTCCAAATGATCCAACTTCATCAAGTGTATAAGATTTTATTCTTTCTTTATTATTAAAAATACTTATTGACCTTTTTAAATCACCATAGCCATCTAATATTATATGATTGTGAGCATCGGACAACATCCATGATGATAAGCTGTGAGCATAATGATGATCTATTCTAAAGACTGGACAAGTTAATTCTGTAAAAGGACTATAAGGTATATCTACGTATTCAAAGAGTTTATCTGGATCCTCTTTTTTAAGATATGGATACTTATCTACATCAATCACCATAGCAATAGCATCTATTTCTTTTAAGTCTATATTTAATTTTTCAAGATGATTAACCCAATCTCTCAAGTTTCTGTAAGCAAAATGTTTTATTTGATTATGTCTTTCTGGTTTAAAATATTTTACATCAATACCATTTGTATATGTAATTGAAGAATCGTGATCACATAATCGAAGACCTAAAAATTTCACTAGAAACCAGCTCCGGTATCCAAACTTAATTTTCTATTGGGATGTGGTATAATATCAAAATTTCCAGATATAGACATAGCGTCCTCTGTCAATCTTACCATATGATCTAAGTAACCTGGAAAAATAAAAAGAGTATCTTTTTCTGCTTCAAGTACATGTGTATACTTAAAATAATCTGCTGCTGATGATGCATTTATTAAATCACTTGCGGGGTGAAAAAAAACAGTTTGAGGTTTTTGTATTTTTTCGTAAATAATAAAAGTAAAATGACCACCTGCATGATTATGTCTATCTTGAAAACTATTTTTGTATATATTTCTCCATATTTGTAAATTAATTAATTTCCAAACTTTATAATCATTTTCTAATTCATTCATAATTGTTTCAACTAAATATTTATAACCTTCATCTGTACAATTATTAATACCTGCAAAGCTAGACAAAGTTTTTGAATCAAAACAATTTTTAAAATTTTTACTTTCTAATCCAAGTTTAATTGGATTTATTGGACACTTCCAAATAGGAACATCAAATAAAATTTTTTTCATTTTATTTTTTTGTAAATGCCTCTATATTTACTCTAGTCACTTTTACTTGTAAATCTTGCCTGAAATCATCAGCAGTAGTATCAGTATTGGGATCATTAACATCAGCATCAAAATCAGCTTTACTAGCATATATTTTTCCAGTTCTTTTGTGTTTGATAATTTCTTTTGCCTCTGCTGGTATCTTTGGTAAGTCTTTTGTCATATTCTTCCTTGTCGGTGGTATTTCTTATACGATCTTTTTTCACTTTTGTTAAGTCTTTTTTTGTGACGACCTGGACGTTTTCTAGGTTTTGGCCTTGGGACGTAATGTACAAATTTTTGTCTAGCCATTTTCTTGAGATCTATCTATTTGAGCATAACTAATAGAACCTTGAATTGTATTACTTCCTGTTGCTGCTTGTACCGTTATTGCATCACCTGCTTCTAAATTTAAACCTTGAGGTGTAGCATTTACTTGAGTTTTTGCAGCTAAATCATTTCTAAAAAATTCATACTCTGTGCTGGAATCAGAAGAGTCCACTAAATTCATATTAACTAACACAGATGATGATGCGTCATTATTTGCACAGTAAACACTTTTGATTATAACTGTTGCATCACTAGGGCATGTAAATACTGTTGTCTTACCTGTACTAGCTTGTTTAAAACCTTGATTCTTATATTGTATAGTCATGATAAAAAGTAATTAAAAGCATCTTGTTCATTTTTTAGTTCTTGTTGATAAGTTGTATTTAACTTATCTTGCATAGTTCGTAAAGACTGAGACACTTGTCTTTGATTTTCTTCCGTGTAAGTTGGTGTTGGTTCTGGAATTACTATATCTACTCTAGCCATTATCTCATACCATCTGGTTGTACATCTGCCCTAAAAGTTCCATAACGCCAATTTTGATCAGTTGACGTATTTTCTACTTTTAAACTAGCAAATCTTGATCTTGCTCTCGTGTCTACTTTTTCTGTTGAGCTAGTTATTGTAAAAGGTCCGAGAGGCGAGGAACTTGCAGTATCAGAAGGAAATCTTCTTAAATTTATTGTTATCCTACAATCACCAGTTATTAATTTAAAATCTGGAATGAATCTTCTCATGCTCATAAAAAATTGTCCATCTCCTCCTTGTGATAAATCAAAATCCCCAGATTGTATGAAAGCAGCTATAGCTGTTTTATTACCATCAGTATCTACTTGGTTTATACCTGTTTCATGTGCATAGTAAATAGATGACCCATTAATATTAGTAACTCCTTGAATAGTTGGAAACGTTGGCACTCCAGTAGAATTGAATTCAGTTGCATAAGGCACTGCGTATAAATTTGCGTCTGCCCAAGTCGTTCTTGCTAGTGATCCTGTGGTCCAAGTGCCATTTTGATAATTGTAAGTAACACATCTGTCAACATTTGAACTACCACTTTTAGGATAGAACCAAGTTATTTCTTCATATAAATGGTTGAGACCAGCATAAACTGATTCCCCATCTCCATAACTAACTCCTAAATTAGAACCTTTAGTGGTAAATACAAAGTCTTCAACTAAACATGGTAAAGCTTTGACTGTACCATCAAAAACAAAAAACCCACCTGATTCACCCATCCAGTAAACTGCACCGTTAACATATTTCATTGCATGTTGACCTATACAACCACAATTCGATCCTACTTGTCTTACTGAAAATGTAAAAGGTGGTCCAACAAACTGAATTACATAAGCAGCATTATCGGTTAAAACAAAAGTATAATCTTTTCCTTTTACAGCACCCACAATTTTTGTTCCAGAATCTAATCTAAAGAAACCAGCTGTATTTACTGAAGTAGGAGTGTAATCCGTGGTGTCCTCTTGATCTGAAAATCTAATAAACATTTTATCTTGTGTGCCTGACGAACCTATTGTAGTTTCTGTGCCTAACATAAATAAATGTCTATCTCTATCAGAAACTAATGACATGACAGATGTAGTAGGTGCATTTGATATTACCACTGCTCTTGTAGTTAAAGCATTAGGATTTGAGTTTATTGGGTTCCAAGAAAAAGATTTTCCATTTTTAATAGTTGCAATTAATTGTTCTCCAAAATTATCTAAAGACCACGATGCGGGGTCAACCGAAATAGTTTGTGATAATGATGCTTCACCCCAACCGGTAAATACTTCAACACCAGAACCATCTGAGTGTGCAGATCTTGTACCAGCAACATCTCTAGTAATTCCTGTTAAATTATTTGTTGAAGTGTTAACTCCTGTGTAGGATATAAATTCAAGTCCTACTTTTATCGTGCCAGATGTTGGAAAGCCAGTAACATCTGCTAGAGTGATTGAAGTTCCTGATCCTCCAGTACCAGCTGTGTCATCTAAAAGAGCACCGTTTAAAGTTCCAAATACTTGTTGTCCTCCTCCCCACAAACCAGTACCCCATCCAAAACCAAAAGTAGAACCTAAACTTCCAACTTTTACATAAGGGTTAACAGTTGCAGAGCCACTTCCATTGACAGTTGTTCCAGCAGCAGATGCCATAGTAATAGTAAATTCATCGCTATTAGGAACAGTGATTACTTGAAAAGTATTTGTTTCAAAATCTGAAGCTACGTATCCAGCTCCTGTGGGTGGTGTAACTGATGTAAATGTAAATAAATCTCCAGGCTCTAATAAATGTGCAGCTTTATTAACAGTCACAGTAGCAGACGTATTTACAGTATCAAATGTGCATCCAGTTAGTGCAGTGTCTAATGGAGTAATATCGTAAAAAGCACCCTCATAGTAAATTATTAAAACTTTATTTGTTCCTATTGCAGCGTATTTTCTGCCATCTAAATCTGCCCAAACGAATTGTTCTCTTGCGGCTCCAACAAACGTATTACTTAAAATTTGTTCCCAACCTCCTATTTTTTCTGGTAAACCATATCTAAATCTTACAAAGTCACCATCTGTCCATTGTCCCTCAGCTCCAGTTTGAGTTACTTGTTTATTAAAACCTGGTTGTATCTGTACGTTTGTTAATGGCATGGCATATTATAACACTTAAACTTTCAAATGTAAATTTACCCTATTTAAGAACTTTATCCATATCTTTTGGATCTGAAATTTTTTTTTGAACATCTTCTGGAAGTTTTGCATGTAAATTGACTAAAAAATTCATAGCAGCAGTTATTGTTGCTTTTGTTAATTTGGTATCAAAACTAAGGGTTTTTTTATTTTTTAAAATTGAAAAAATTTCTTTCCATGAGAAATATATTTTTATTGATCCGTCTTGTTTTTGTTCAAGTTTCATATTTATTGTCCTAACATCATTCTTTTATCTAACACATAATCAGCATAAGGTCCATTTCTATCCACATAATGTAAAAAAACTTGAGCTTGATAATCTCCTAAAAATTCTTCACGCCAATGTTTAACTTCACGTCCTTTGTAAAATATTGCATCTCCTGGATTTATGTTAATTTTATGACCGTCTGCAATAAAGGGCCATTCTACTGTATTGTCACTTCCAATAAAAACACTTACACTATATTCACAACTTGGTCTGTCTGAGTGTTTTATAAGATAAGAATATTTTGTATACATTCTCCAATAAGAATACGTAGGAAATAATTCAACACCTATCTTCTTTTCTATCTCTGGTCCTTTTTGTATTAACAAAGCTTCCATAATAGGATCTGCATAAAAGCCACTATCACCTGGAGTAATTAAAGGTGGTGCGAATGAATTTTTATTATTTTTGTGTGCTATTTTACAATGATTCTCAAGTAAGGATCTTACCTCTTCACTTAAAAAATTTTGAAAAATTAAATATTTTTTATTTTTTAAATCCATCCTACTACAGCTTTTCTTATACCTTTAGTGACTTTATCTATCCTATGATGGTAAATAAAATTACTTGGAAATATTAATAAATCATTTTTTTTTAAAACTACAGGATGTTCTTTACCTTCAAACAAAAAAATAAAATGACCTCCTTCATAATCATCATTAAGTAATAAAGAAAAACTTAATTCTCTTGGTGTAGTTTTACCATAATCTGAATGTATGTTGTAAAAATTATTTGGATAATATTTTAAAAGATGTATTTCAAATTGATCAGAAAAAGAATGAAATATATTTCTTTGTTGTAAAAAATTTATCGCATTGTCAGAAAATATTTTTCTTAAATAATTATACCAAAAAACGTCAGTCATTTTATCACTGTCAGGTCGAAACCAATGCATAGCTACGTCCCTTATATTTTTATCTACTTTTCCTTTCTCACTACTTCCAATTTTACCTTCTTCTTCAATCATATCATTGTCAAAATATTTTAATAATCTATCAAAAGCTAATTTTGGAATTGCGTCTTTTATTATACTTATATATTTTAATTCTTCTAAAACCATTTAGTTCTATTTTTATTAAATATTTTTTCTCTATACCTATTTATAAAGGTTAATATCCAATGTAAAAAATATTTATTTGCCTCATCATCATTTTTGACTTCTATTTTCATTTGCCAATCATCTCTTTTGAAAGGAATTACTTGCACGTAAGGCAACCCTTTCTTAAAAACAGTATTTATACTTTTATACTTTTCTGCGTTTAACATTATTGGAAAATTAATTTCAAGTTCAAAAGAATCTGTATGTACAATTCCAGGTATAATTTCAAAAAAATCTTGAACTGGATTATTGAGTGGGGAAACAAACAAACAAGAGTATCCTGGTGGAGTTTTAATTGTCCACGGGTTTGCAATTTTATGAAAAGGTCTTCCTTCTCCATTCTTTTTTTCAAAAGGACTACCTGTGACTTGTTCTACCTTGTGATATCCTATAGTTCCAATATTAAGTCCTACTTTCTTCTTTACACCATCTTTAATTTCATCCACGGATGTTTTTAGTTCGCCTTTTTTTTCATAATGTTCAATTTTTGTATCGACTGGTAGTCTTAATAAATAACCAGTCGTTAAAGTCTCAAAAAAAGGTATACATCCTTTTATGGTTTTTTTTTCAACAGTGTGATTTAATTTCTTAAACCACTCTGGAATATTTGTTTTAATAGGTTTTGGGTAATTTTCTTTTGCGTCTAAAAAATCTTTAGGTGCAATGAATTTTATAATATTCATTTAAACACAATACTAAAATATATTAAAAATACAATTAAATTAAAAATCTTTTGGATTCCAAGTCAATCCTTTTGCAGCACAAAGTGCATGAAAATGACCTGTTAAAGGAAAAGTTTCAGTTGACCAATCCATTGCCTTGATTTGATCATAAACCTCTTTTCTTGCAAGTGTAGATGGATTAGATCCAAAAAATTCTACTGGGTCAGTACCAAAATTATCTGTTATGTATTGATTAATTTCTTCTAAAGAATTCCAAGTTATTGGATCAATATCCATCCACTCTAATTCATTTGAGCCATTAAATCTTACAAGTTTTCTTTGCATTTTTAAATCTTCATATTGCTCAGCAGTAATAGTAAATTCTTTATAAGTATTATTAACATTAGGATTAAGTGCTTTTTCAGCATCATCTACCATAATAATGTTATGTCCCCACTCATTTACATGATCTTGATCAATATATAAGTATGCCATACTTTATGCCTCCCAAACCCATAAATTTCCTGGGCCACCATTAACTCCAGAGGTCATTGAAGTAACACCTCCTCCAGTTCCTCTAGCCCAATAAATACCACCACCTGATCTTGATGGATGAGGAAAATTAGTAGAAGGACCTGGCCAAGAAGATCCAGGTGCGTTTCCACTTGATCCACCAACCATACCACCACCGTTCGCTGCAAAATTATGAAAATTAGTTGTATTTCCAGATTGATTTATACCACCTCCAGTTCCAACTGCATAGTTTGCTGAGAAAGGTTGTGAGATACTTGCTGACCAAATTCCAAAACCACCGTTCGCTGCACCTTGACGTTGTGGATTAGTTCCTCCACCACCGCCACACATGTAAGCCAAAATAGATGAAGAATTGTTTTGTGCAGTAAAAGTTCCTGTTTGTCCACTAGAAGCTTCTAAGTTTGGAACATACCCTCCACCTCCTGCAGACCCTGCAGCGGCAGATGTAATTCTACCTTGTGCATCAACTGTTATAGTTGCTAATGCGTATGTACCAGCTGAGACAGTGGTATTTGCTAATTGATCTGCACCAACAGCATCGTCAGCTATTTTAGCAGTAGTTACATTTTTGTTTGAAATTTTTGCAGTTAAAATTGCATTGTCAATTATTTTTGCAGAAGTTACTGCATTGTTTGATAATTGTGCAGCTTGAACTGCATTTGCTGCAATTTTATCATTGTCTACAGCATCGTCCGCTATCTGTGCAGTTCCAATACTACCACCTAAAGTATCCAAAGAAATTTCAGTTAGGTTTGTACCATCAGTATAAGCAGCATAAATTTTTTGTGCATCAGGAGAAAATCCAGTTCCTGAAGCTGTTTTAATAGTTAGGTTTGTTGGGTTAGTAACTAATCGACAATCAAAAATATAAAACTTTTCTATTGAATCAGGAACTGTACAAACAGTTGAAGATCCAGCAGTAATTGTTGCAAATTTTATTACAAGATTTCTTGCAGTTGAAATAGCACCATCTGACATTGCTAAAGCAACAGTGCCACCTGATGTAAGTGTTATTTGTTCAAAACCTGCAATCGCTTGTTGTACTAAATTTAAATTTGTATTAGTTTTATCACCCCACGTACCGGCATTTTCACCAGTAGTCATTAATTCTAATTTTAGATCACTTGAATAATTTGATGCCATAAAAAAATTCTCCTTAAATAATAATAATTATACATTTACTATGCAGCTAAATCAACCACTGTCCAGTTATTAGTTACTCCTAGGTCTACTTCTTGCCATGCAGTAATATTAACATTTCCAAGAGAAGCTGTCATCTGTATACCAGTTACGTCAATACCCGCTGTTCCCGTCACTGTTACTGATCCTATAGAACTTGTCATAGATAGGCCAGAAACACCAATAATTTGGCCAGGTATTTCAGCATGTTGACCTAATGACATTGTAGCTGTTTGACCTGTTACAGATTCAGTCGTAGTTTGAACTAATGAAAAAGTCCCCAATGTGAATGTAGCTGCAATACCTGTAACATCAACAGGAGTTTTTAATCCTGCAACAGTTGTGCCCATTGAACCTGTTAAAGAACCAGCACTGGTCACTTCTACATTTGCATCTGCATCAAAATCTAATGTTCCAATTGTAAAATCAAGTTGATCCTCAGCTGCAAAAACGGTTATGTCTTGATCAATTTTTAGTGAGAAACTTCCGAAAGTAGAAGTAAGTTCTCCCGCACTTGTAACAGAAGCTGTTACATCAGTTTTTCCAACTGCAGCTCCAATGGATGAAGTTAAAGTTTGTCCAGATGCAATAACCGAGTAAGCTTCACCCCAAGCTAGATTACCCCAAGCTCTTCTACCCCAACCAATACCTGTTAGTTGTGATTCATCTACAGTAGCAGTGCCAATACTAAACGTAGCAGAAACACTTCCTACTGGAACACCAATTCCTATTGTAGCACTTCCTATACCTACTGACATAGTAACAGGTCCAGGATTTTCAACTAATGCTGAAGTGCCACCAACAGTTGTACCTTGTGAAGATGTTAATTCAATTCCAGTAACTTCTACTGTTGCGTTTGCAGAGATTGTTACTGAACCTTGAGATGAGGTTAAAGAATTACCTGATCCACCCCAATCATTAGAACTCCAAGTGGATTGACCCCAATATTCGGAGCCTGGCGACTGTACTAAAACTGTTATGTCAGCCACAAGGCTCCTCCTTTAAATTAAGCTAATCGTAATATAGCAGCAGATGTTGTGAATGCAGGGAACTGAATTGTAAATGTTCCTGAAGTTGCAGTCTTGTCTCCACCGAAATCTAATACAGCAACTGCATCAGTAGTGTTTGATCCACCGTCAGTTGTAGTATTGTAAATTAATGCACCTCTTGCAGTAAGTGTAACACCTACGAATGATAAATCAGCAAAATCAGTAATCGCTACTGATGATGAAACTTTCACACCTTGATTAACTAAAGCTTTACCACCAGCTGAATAGCCAGATGGTGATGATACTTCTTGTGAAGTTGTGTAATTTGTAGTTGATTTTCCTAAAGTTGCAGAACTTGTGTACATCGCTAACTTGTAAGTGTCAGATGATGTATCAAAGTCATGTTTTCCTTGTAATAATTCTTTTTTAAAAGAATCACAAATTGCGTTTGTTGTTATAGCCATAATTATTCTCCTTTAAATTTATGGACTTGGAGAATCTACTTTTATTCTTGGAACACCATCAGTGTATTCTCCTCGTCTTCTTCTACCCATTTGTTGTAGGGCAAAATTTTGTATCTCTTCATTATACTTCGAATTGTATAGGTTGTATAGATTATCAGGCCCTTTTAAAAATCTAAAAGCCTCTGCTAACACTCCGTGTAAAAGCATGGACTCCTGATAAGTAGACAAGAATGTATTATTACTTGAAGTAAAATTTGGTGGGTCTTTGATATAGTTTATTTGAACAGTGTCAGCAGCAGCAGGTACAGGAGCTACAAGAATATTAAAATCGTCATAATTAGCGTAATATTTTGGAGTTCCTTGTCGACCTGTTCCATTAAATTCAGATATAAAACTAGTGTCTCTTTTTTCTAAAAAGACCCTATTGCCACTAGAATCTATATGTTCTATGGATCTTAATATAATAATATCAGATGGTAAAGTTACAGCTCTATTACCTGCTGTAAAATTTGATGTAGCATATTTTCTTAAATCATCATAATCAACCTTACCAGCAACATCTAATTCAACTGATCTAATAAAATCTTGAATTATAGAATCAGATAAAACAGTGCTATCTACCTCTGTATAGTTTCTTACTTGTGTTAAAAAATTTGCATGTGTAACTGCCATTATGAAATACTTACCCCCACTGAACCTATATTTGAAATAAGTTCTCTTCTTCTATTTTGTAATGATGGGTCTTCTGGCACCATGCTATGAATAGTTGTTGTAATACCATTTGTTGTAACATTAAATTCTTGTGTTTTAAAAGCAAAGTCTCCAGGTAATGATAAGTTGGCAACTCCAACAACAGTCCCTCCAGAATCAGATATTGTATTATCATTTTCAAATTTTTGAGTTGGTTGTTGAAATTTCATCACTCTTGGATTTTTTAAAGCAATAGCATCCGCTTTATGGTATGGTGGATCTAGTTGTGGATGTTTAGGTTCAAATTCAGATATATGCACTAATGAACCATTCCATTCTTTTACCATTTCTCTATATGGATATTCCATTCCTGATCTATCTGATATCGCTTTTGATCTTTTACCAGTTGCAAAACTCATTATACTCCATCTCCAAAATATGTTTGAGGTGAAATATAAACAGATGCTCTTTGACCATCTTCGTTCAATGCTCTTAATAATTCATCCTCATAAAGTTGTTTTAATATTTGAATTCTATCAGGGGCTTTTTTTATAGATAAATAATATGCAAGTCCTGAACACATACATGGTAAAAATCTATACACAACATCAGCTTGATTTGTGTAACCACCAGCATCTTGAATTCTATCTATTGTATAAAACTTTAATGTTGTAAAAGTAGATGCATCAGGTGCTAGATATAAAAAGATTTGAGGTGTAGTTTGTCTATCAACAAAATATTGAGATGGTTGTCCTGTTTGTAATTTGTTTGGAAGAGCTGCGTAAGCAGATCTATCTATTTTAGTTAATGATACATCTTGAGTTGATGAAGTATTACTAGCTGCAGCTGTTGTTGAAATGTATGCTTCTAAGACATCATTAACGCTTTCATTTACAGCATATTGTGCTGTACCCGCTGTTAATGTTACTTCATTTAATGATACTTTCCAAAGATGAACACCTCTATTACCCCACTCTGAAAATAAAAGATTTAAACTTCTTCTTGCACTACGTAGGTCACGTCCACTATTAGTTCGCATACCACATCTTTCGTATGCTTCTTCTATTATGTCATCGATATTTAAATCGAATGATGATGTTCCTGACGTAGCCATAATTCATTACATTAAATCTTTATAGTAATCCATAGATTTACCAGGGATTAAGTTTTCATCTTGTAAACCCATACCAGAAGTTCTTGCTGCACCATATCCTTTAGTAGATTTCATTTCTCCACCTATAGATGCTTTTGTAATATTAACTTTTTGAACTGGCCCCTTTTTTCTAAATTTTTTACCTGCTCTAAATTCTACTATAACATCTTTTTTTTCTTGAGATCTTGCTTTTTCTCTTTTTGAGCTTTCAGATGCACCTATCATAGATTCAGTTTTTCTAATGTCTCTTTTATTATCATCTTTAACTGACATACCTTTAGTAGCTTTTAACATTTTACCTTTTTTAGCATAGCCCATTCTATTTCTTACTTTTTCTGGAAGCTTTGCAAGTCCTGGATTTTTTTCTTTGTTCACTGGTTTTAACATATTAATTCTCCTTAAATTTCTATCATACCACCATAATACTTCTTGGTAAAGGTACTGACATTTGTTGGTTTACCACCTACTCCTTGAGCCTTAGCTCTTTTTCTCGCAACGGCACTCTTCCTTTGGGATTCTGTCATCCTCGCTGCTTTTGCAGCAGGGACGCACTTTGGATACTTTCGTTTTCGATCCGCTGCTAATTTTGAACGACCACAAGGTGCGTATGAACCATCTTTTCGTTTGCTCCCAATATCTACCCATTTTTGATCGAACCATTTTTTGAGTCCCATTAGAAAACACCTTTAAATTTTGTACCTTTTATAGCGGCACCAGCTCCACGGCACATGCCTCCATCAACTAAACCTTTAGCTTCTATTGATTTACTTTCTCTAAAATTTGCTCTATCTAAATCATCTCCATATTTTCTTGCATCAAAAGGGTTATCAAATAATTTATCTTTTTCACCACTTCCTACTAATTCTTCGGCAGTTTTATAATTTTTTTTCTTTTTATTTTTTTTATTCATCAATCATACCTTTATAATAATTATTTAAACTTTTATTAGAAACACTATGACCAGCTAAATCACCTTTCATGTAGCTTCCATTGTATGGTTGTAATGTTTGTGCAAATTGTCCATCTGAAGCTTTGACTACAGATTGTAAGGTTTTAGCTTGAGCAGCATGTGTTCTCGATGCTTTCTTTAAACCACTTATTACTTTTTTAACTTTAGCCTCTCCCCCTGAAACTTTACCAGCAGGTTTAGGTCCTCTAAAATCTTTTCTTTTTACACCACTTGGGTCTTTAATTTTACCCGCACAAATTTTACTAGCGTATGCGTTAGCATATGCTGACGGATACACTCGAAATTTTCTTTTGGCAGCAGCCTTGCCTCTTGGACATAATTTAGTCATGATCTTTAATCCTTTTTCTATTGTACAATTTTTTAGATTGTATCACTTTAGAAAGGTATATTCTAGACCTTAACTTTTTTGCTTCTGGATTTTCTTTTGATAGATGCAATGACTCTTCTTTTTTTCTCTTTTTCATCTCTTGCACCTCTCAATTTGCCTTCTACTTGTTTAGGTATTTGTGATCTTGATATTGCCATATTTTTTTATTTTATCATTAATTTATCAATTAAACTATATTAGTATTAAAAGAAATTGATATTTTTCTTTCAAAAAATATATTTTTAGGGGACTCATGTGGTAAAAAACTTGGAAAAGTAATAAGATCACCCTCATCAACTGTAAAATCTAATTTGGTGTTGTCTAGATTCCATATATTAGTTTTTAAATTTTTTTTAGGTAGATTTAAAAAAATTATATTTGTAAACATACAGTTTGGATGACGATGTGGAGCATGTAAATCACCTAACTGATAAATTTGAAACCAATAATTATTGTAATAAATTTTTTTTGCATTGACTTTTTTTAAAAAATCTTTGTTAAAGTCAATTAATATTTTTTCTTTTAGAAGAGACCAATATTCTTTTTTTAAATATTCTGGTAAATCATAGTCAGTTTTACTTATTATTTCCTCTTCATTTTGTACTGAGTAATTAACATTATTATCTATCAAATTAATAAGTAAATCTTTATAATTTTCAAAATTAGGTATTTTATATTTATAAATCATCGTTCCCAATATTTAATTGAGCAAAGATTAAAAGCAATTGCATATTTTATACCTTCTTTTATTTCTTTGGTTCCATGAAGTAAGGTTGAATCAAAAAATAATATTTTTCCTTTTTCTGGAAAAATTTCTTTTTCTAATTGTGGAAAAATTATTGGTGTAGTTGAATCGGTTAAATAAAAAACTCCTGATGCTGTTGTTTCAAGATGATCATGAAATTCTGTGCTATTTCCTTGAACGCATTTCAAACCCCATGACTCTTTTAATTGATAACTACAAGATTTTTTCAAATTTATTGCTTTAAAAAAATTAGTTAAGATATTATGAAATTCTTTGTCTTCGTTAAAAAATTGCCATGATGTCATAAAACCTTTAACATTGGTTTTATAATTAAAATTATTTTCAGATTTAATACCTTCTTCTATTTTTTGAATGAAATAATTTTCATCAAATACTGGAATTAATGCCTCATAGAAAAAAATTTGTTTTTTTACAGGTATTTCTAAATGAGTAATGATTTTAGTCATCACAGAACTTTTACACTAAATCTTTAGCTTTTCCAAGGACAGGTTTATATTTAGTTTTACCTTCTGATTTATAAGCATGTAAAAATGAAGCTCTTGGTGTTCCCTCAACCCAACTAGCATGAATCCATCCGCTATTAGGCTCTCCTGGAGTGTAGAACTCAAGAATGAGCTGATCTGGCTGAAGGTTAGATTTAATCCAATCAAAAAGTTCAGCGTTGTCTACACCCACCACTTCAAAATCTGCCGCTTCAGCACGGGCATGTTGTGATCTACTAGAGCTGCCGATGGCTTCACACAATTCTACGCTACGAAAACCACTAGTCACCTTAACTCTGCCGAAGTGATCACGAACAGGTTGTAAAATATTTTCGCATAGTGATTTTAGTTTTTCTATTTGTTCTGCGTTAGGATTGTTATTTATACCCCTACGTATGGCAGTGTCTGATTTAGTTAACTCTGAAAGAGTGAAATTCCGTGAAAGATTCATATTACTCCTATTCTATAATAAGTTTTTTAATTGATTTTGAGCCATCTATATTATCTTCTAATTCTGCTTTACCTTTCCAACATTTGTAAGAAACAGTTTCTGAATACTGTCTCTCAGCCGTGCGCTTACCGCGTAAACATTCGGCCATCGAACTTTGCAAACGTGCCTCCTTGATCTCTCCGTTTACAAACATAAGTAGTCCTATCACAGCCTCTATCATTGTGAGTAACTCCCATTGCCGTTTGTATATTTCATCTCTCTATTTGCATCTTTAAGCTTTTCAATATCTACCAATACCTTATCCATTTGCTTTCTTAAAAACTCGATGTTTACTTTATTTAAAGCCATGTTTTCGATATGCTTGTTTAACTTGTCTGTAGTCTTATAAAGATCTTCGATCATCATGAACTGCTCGGAATC
>Ga0209645_1000817_pt1 | contig 15834 bp, 10 predicted proteins | sample ETNvirenome_6_30_FD_184070 | JGI IMG/M metagenome (GOLD analysis project Ga0209645, IMG submission 184070) | Marine viral communities from the Pacific Ocean - ETNP_6_30 (SPAdes) (version 2) | ecosystem: Environmental > Aquatic > Marine > Oceanic | place: Pacific Ocean | collected 2013-06-19
TACTAAGGGTTTGACAATATTAAGTAGTAATGGAGTAGTGGCAGCAACAGAAGCAATAACAGCAGTAGATACAACAACACTAGCTGTCGGTATGTACTGATCAACAAACGGTACTTCTTCCCAGATTGCATCACAGGAACCCTCCAATAGCCCACGTTCATATTTTACCAGCCTTTCTAATCTAAGCTCATTCCGCCAATCCCCAGGTCTATATGGTGCGTTTTTAGGTGGACAGGGTACTAACTCAATCTCTTCTTTCTCTTCTTTCTGTCCTAAATTGATATTTACTGGATTTGCTTTTGGTTGAAAATTATATGTACCTTCTGTTTCTATGGTGTCCTGTGCGTCATAAACAATAGGTCTAAATGTTTTAGCTTCTGGTTGAACTTTTATTGGTTGTGTACCAGCGATTGCCTGACCATTAGGACAAGTAGCATAAGCCTTTCTTCCATGAAAAATTATAGTTGGATTTTCTGATAGTTCTATATCTCTATTAGTTAGATCACAAGCAGGGTTTTCTCCTACCAATACAGTTTCTGGTACGAAAGGTGTTTCTGGTATATTTATTTTTGGTATTTTTATCTCAGGTATTTTAATCGTAGGCATTAACAGTCGTTAAAGTCAGAAGCCATATCTGCTCCTATCTTACCGCCTTCTCTTCTTGCTTGATTTGTAGCAAAGCCAGATAAAAACCAGCCAACAATAGGAACATTAGCTAATGAACTAGATAAACCTGTTCCTGTAGCTACTGACGTTCCAATAAGTTCACCAGTTGATTCACCTTTAGCACGTTCTTCAATACAAGCTATTTGTTTTGCTGTAAGCTCACCATTATTGACAATAGTTACATCTTTTTCACCAGCTATTCTCTGGTTTTCTTTTATAGATATTTTTTTGCTTGCACTTAAAAAACCAGCTGGACTTCGTACATTCTCTATAGAAGCAATAATCCTTGGGTCGTGCATCCTGTGTCTTATCTTATAACTATTCATATCAGCTTCGATTTCGTAAGTAGAATATTTACTAACAGGTAAATCAAACATTGGTAAATTTGATTTTTTACTTAAAAGACTAATCGTATAAAAGTTTGAAGCAACAAAGACAGTTCCAAGTCCTATTGATATTCCTTTAATAATATTGCTATTCATATAAAATTATAATTTAGGAATACCAGGAATTTTATTAGTTGGCACAGATGGCCCTGTAACATCAGGTAAACCCTGATCTAATACCTTTGGCATCAGTCCAGATACGTTTCCCATGATCTCCTTCATTACTCTAGATTTAAACTGTTCTGAAGTTACATACTTGTAACCGAAGTACGCTCCACCACTCATAGAAGCTACCATTACAAATGAAACAATACTCAGAATTTGACAGATGCGGTTTAGCATTTACTTAAAAAGTCTAGTGTTACTTTTCATTATAGTAGTCACTCCTCCATACGTCACATTAGGATTTTTAACAAGAAAAATGGCAACTATCAAGTAGCTTTTTTCCTACGATAAAACCTTGTCTTACAGGCATTAGAACAATACTTTCTTCTTTGTTCTGCTGTAGAAAACACTTTGCCGCAGCATTTACACTGCTTTTCTATTATTTCGCAGTAGACTTTTTTTCGGCTTCTTCCTCTGCCCTGTCAGCTAAAATCGCATTGATAGCAACTGCTCTATCCTGTATATTTTTCTGGACTTGAACAGCCTCTTCGTAATTTTTCTGTAACGTCTTAAGTTCTTCCTGTAACTCTTCTGTTGTTTTGCGAGCCATAAATTAATACTTTGTTTTACCTAGTGTAACAGCAGCGTCTTGTGACGTAAAGTCTTCTGTTGTCCAGATAGAAGTAGTATTATCCTCCTTTTTATAGGCTTTGATGATTTCTAAGTGTTCTACGTTTCTTTTAATCGTATCTTTTTGCTCATCTGTAAGAGAAGATAAAGCAGCAAGTTCATTGATAACAGTTACGCTATCTCCAGCATTTGTGAAGATTCTTGCAACTTCTTCTGCGGTACGTTCAGCCATGATAATTTAAGTTTGTTGTTAGTAGTTTACCCTGCTTCGAGGGCTTTGACTCTAGTTGATAACTCTTTTATAGCATTAACAAGAATTGGTACAAGTCTTTCGTATTTCATACCGTAGCTCATACCATCTTCATTTAAGTGAACTACAAGAGAATCGTCATTAGATGTGCCATAACCGTTTGCTTTTTCCACTTCTAATGCTTCTTGAGCTAAAAATCCAACGTGTAATTTACTTCTTTTCTTAGAACCATCTGGAGTTCCGTATGGTTGCTCGTCTGTGCCGTACCAAGTACGTCTATCCCATCTATAAGTAACAGGACGTAGTGCCTCTACCCATGAAAGCCCAAGGTTGAAGTTATCAATATCCGTCTTATCTCTTTGATCTGAAGATGAAATCGTAGTATCTGCACAATAAAAATTACTGATATTGTTGTCACCTAAACAAATAATATTGCTACCAGTTGTTATTTCTCCTGTTGGAGAGGTACTTGTTCCGGAATCATTTCCTATGATTATATTATTTGATCCTGTTGTCATTTTCCAGCCAGCCAAGTAACCCACTATGGTATTTTCACTGCCTGTAGTCATACTAAGTCCACCCGCCATATATCCAATAGAAGTATTTTTTATTCCTGTCGTTCCAACATTAGCATAACTACCAATCGCAACACCCCTATTTCCAGTAGTCTGGCTATCACCAGCATATCGACCCATAAAAGTATGGCTATAACCAGAAGTGGTATTAATACCGCAATTTCCAACAAAAGTGTTACCGGTAGCACTTGTTATAGATTTTCCACATTCATAACCAATTAATGTGTTTTCTGAACCAGAACTCTGATTTAAACCAGCCTGATAACCTACGAAAGTATTAAATCCATGGGTAGCTGCTGTACCAGCTTTATAACCAATTAATACATTTTTACTAGAATCAACATTAGCTTTACCAGCTTCAAAACCTATAGCAACATTATCACTTGCTGTAGTATTGGAACGACCAGCATCTTTACCTATAAAAACATTATAATCACCAGTTGTTAAAGAATATCCACTAGACTTACCAACAAAAGTATTATCATTTGCTGTTGTACACAAATACCCAGCGTGATCTCCTATAAATGTATTAAAATAACCTGTAGTTAATTTAGCACCACAACTATTACCCATCAATACATTTTGATATCCAGTAGTTATATATTGACCGGCATACTTACCAACCGCTACATTCATATAACCAGTAGTGGTGTCTTCACCAGCGTCATATCCTATATAAGTGTTACCACTTCCACTGGTAATTTGTTGACCCGCATCATATCCATAAAGTGTATTATTGCTACAAGTCGTAAAAAATTGTCCCCCCGCATCTTTACCAGCAATAGTGTTTCTCGAAGGCTGTGTATATCCAGGCCCAAGGTTAGTAACTGAAGAAAATCCAATTAGGGTATTTTCATCAGAATCAGTAGTTACACCACCTCCACCTCCACCAGAAGCAGCAGCCCATGTCAGACCACCAGTATTCCCTGATTGTGCAGTCAGTACATATCCATCAGTAGGTGAATTACTTACTTTTAAATTAGCTTCATCAACTACGTTATCGGCAATAGTTAAAGCAGTACTACCAGTAACTTCTCCTGTATGTGTTGCGTTACTTACAAGACCGTCAAGTTTGGTATGATCTGCATCAGTAAATACATTACTGTCAGATGCAGCTTCAACTGCTGCCCTGACTTCTGCATTAGATAATTGTGTATTAGTATCAGTTGTTTGATCTACCCAGCTAGTACCACCCGAACCATCTGACTTTAAGACCTGCCCGTTAGACCCATATCCTGACGGTAAGGTGTAAGTGATATTACCAGAAAAATCAGCATGAGCAGGGGCTTTTATACTTGCATAATGGGCGTTATTAAATTCGCAATAAAGACGTAACTCAGATTGTGAACCTGTATTTTTTATACCTAAAATACCACTTGATATAAACTTACTATTCATATCTAAGTCACCACCTAGTTGTGGTGTTGTATCTTCGCTTAGATTCTGTAAATAACTAGACGGTATAGAAGTTAGATATGTATTTGTATCAACGGTATAACTACCAGCACCAGTACGTTTCATAAAACCATTAGATGTAAAATCACCATCTAAAATGGCACTATCTAATGCTGTTTTATCATCATCTGTCATTACACCCCAAGCTGATGTAGTTGCAGCAGGTAGAGATGTATTATTACCTGTTGATGATTCTATTGTTAAAGATGTTCCGTTAGCTGTATTACTTAAATCTGTTGTACCTCCACCACCTCCACCAGTGCTATCAGCAGCAGGTGCCCAAGCAGAACCATTCCATTTAAGGACTTGATTAGTTGATGGTGTTGAACTACTTACGTTACTTAAATCACCAATATTAGATGGAATAGTTGGTTTGTTTAATATTTGACTATCACCACTACTGCTATTCCAATCAGCCTGTACATTTACTTCTGCTCCATCAGCTACGTTCAACATAGTGCGTAAATTACCTGGTGTTAATTCTTCAACATCACCTGCACCACTGGAATTTCTACCTAAAACTCTATCTGTTGTTGATATGTTTTGCATCTTTGCATAACTAACTGCATCATTAGCGATAGTTAAACCAGTTGAACCCGTTACATCTCCTGTATGAGTTGCGTTAGTTACCTTTGCAGTATTAGCTGCAATAGCTGAGTTTATAGAGTTGGCTAATTTAGCGTCAGTGACCGCATCATCCGCAATCTTAGTTGTTGTAATAGCAGCATTATCAACAGTAAATGTCTGTCCAGAATTACTAACTGTTATGTCACCTTTATCTCCGTCAGTTATACCAGCAGATGTTTTCTTCCATACCGAACCGTTATAGGTGTAATTAACATTATTTAAAGTGTATGTATCACCATTACTAGGACTATTTGGAAAATCAAAAGCAGCCATTTTATAAAATCCTTATAAGACTTAACATTTATATATTATCAAAGTTTTATTTTTTGTTCTAATACTTCAATTTTTTCAACAGCTTCTTGCAACGCTTTTGTTAAAACTGAAACTATTGCGTCAATATTTAGAGATTGAATTTTGTATGGTGCATCTTTTTCTCCTTGGACTGCACTAGGAATTATTTCAGCCACTTCATGTGCTATAAAACCTTCTCTTTGTACACCGTCTTCTTTGTTTGTAAATTTTAATGCTGCATTATTTTGAAATTCATAATTGACAGGTCTTAGTTGTTTTATCTTTTCTATACCTGATTCTGTTTGAGTTGTAATATCTTTTTTAATTCTGTAGTCAGAGGTAATGCTATTAACACCAACTAAAGTCGTAGTATTAGAACCTTGTTGATCTGCTATTTTATAAGTACAGTTTTTAAAAATATTTAATTCTTCATATACAACAACTTCTCCTCCTGTTGTGTTTTGTAACCATACAGCACCACCAGCACTTTTAAAACTATCAAAAGTATTACCTTGAATTAAACCAAATTTAACAGCAGATAAAGCTCCTATAGTTTGACTTGCAACAGTAATAGCTGTATTACTGTAATTAGAAAGATCAACTCCACCATCAACATTTATAAAATTATTATTTGCTATATTAAATCTTCCACCTTCTTCAATATAAATACATCCTCTATATTGTTGAGAACTTGGAGCAGTTTGACCATTTTTACCTGAATAAAATAAGTTATTTGCTATAAGAACATCAACTACACCTCTTGTACGAACACCATAATTACCATTTGCAACTGACTGATTGGTGTTTGTATTAAAATGTGAATTAGTAATTTGTAAACCTGGTTCAACAGCATTTTCTAAAGAATCAGTAATAGCAAGATATTCAATTCCGTTTTCACAAGCAACAAAACCACAGTTATTTATATATAAACCTTCTGTATATCGTTCGACTCTAATGCCAGTATTGCCATATAAAAATGTGCAATTACTAAAGAAATAATGAGCAGGTGAAGCACTCGTACCACTACTATCTATTTGTACACCAGTATTTACTTGATCACCAGTTTGATTATTGTCTTGATAAAAAGAACAATTATCAAAAGCTACTTCATGTAAATCATAGACATATACCCCTACACTAAAAACTTTACCTAATTCATCATAAGGAACAAATTGACAGTTATGGATTACGCAGCGTTGAGTATGCCGACCTGCTACGTTGTTACCTTCCAATCTAATTGCTTGTCCTATGCCGTTAGTACTTCCATCATACGCAAATTCTATATTGCTTATACTTACTCTTGGCGCACCAGTAGATACATCAGAAGCATATTGATTAGAATCAATATCTACTTTTAAACAATGTTGGTTAGAGTCTTGTGGATTAAATTTAATAATTACATTACCACCACCTCTAATATGTAATTGTTCAGATTTTGCATCTAAAGTGGCTGTAATTGTACTTGTTACATTATAAATTCCAGCATTTATTACAAGTTCTTTTCCAGGATTTTGCACAACATAATTTATTGCATTTTGCAGTGCAGTTGTATCATTTGTAGAACCATTTCCTGTTGCTCCAAAATCAGCAGCATTTACAGTGTCTTGTAATCTTGTATTGATAGTTCTATTTGTTGAGTTAGCCCAACCTGGAATAAAGTTAGTTTGAAGACTATCTAATTTAGTTTTATCTGCTGCACTCATAGAACCAGCAGCAGAAGTTGTAGCTGCTGAAATACCAATAGCAGGGGTATTACCTCCAGAAGAAGTTATTGGTGCTGTTCCGCTTACACCTGTAACTGAACCTCCACCACCAGAAGATCCATTTGAAGCCGAAGTAATTCTTCCTTGTGCATCAACTGTAATATTTGCATTTGTATAACTACCAGAACTAACTGAAGTGTTAGCTAAATTTAAAGTTACATCACCAGCAGTACCACCACCTGATAATCCTGTACCTGCATTTACAGCAGTTATATCTCCACTACTACCACCGCTATTAGTGGTATTTGATCCAGAAGTACTTACCCATTGTTGTGAATTGCCATCATTATAGAAAACATGTAATTCACCATCTTCATCACTCCACCACAAATCACCATCAGAAGGATTAGAAGGTGGATTTGTTGAGGTAGTAACAGAAGCAGTACCACCATCAGTAATTTCTTGTAGTGCGTGTATTAATTGATTTGAGTTGTTATCTAAATCTATTTCTGTAAGAACGCTGCCATCTTGAAAATCTACCTTTTTAGAACTTATATCTGTATCTCTTTGTATTTTTATAGCAACACCATTAGCAGGTTCATTACCACTGGTAAATGTGATTTGTGTAGCACTGGTGAAGGTGTAATGAGTTGATAAGGTTTTAAGTACACCACCGACAGTAACATCTACTTCAGCTTCTGATAGGTAAGAGAAGGAGATACTAAAAGGACCAGCAGTACCATTACCAGTATGGTTTGTAAAAGATGAAGCAGTGTTAGTAGCCATGATTAGTCAGAGGATAGTGATTGAAGGTCTTTTAAATACTTAAGTTCGGTGTCACGTTTTTTTTGTTGTTGTTCACTTATTCTACTTGATCCTGAATTTCTTATCCACTCATTTTCGCCTTCCTCAATGTAGTAGTTGTTTATATCTCTTAATTTATCGTATATCTTATCAACTGCTATCGGTGAATCTTTAACACCGTTTTGTTCAATTATTGCAATATTATCTTTATAATGTTTACTTTTAAGATATAGCTTCATTGCACTATTAAGATTGTTGTTTCCATATTCTTGTGACGCTGGAATATGATTATTTATAATGTTTCTTAATTCAGCATATTCATTTGATGTTAATTTGTATGGTTCTATTTGACTGTTAGTAGCACTACCAGTAATGACATCAGATGGTTCTCGTAAGTTTTTTGCTATTTTACTTAATGCAGTAAATATTGGATGATTTTTACTTTCACTGTTTCTAACAAAATTAAATAAATCTGGACCTGCTTTTTTAGGATACAAAATAGGTTCATTCGTTATATGTTCTCTCATGTAAGGTCGGCCAGCAGTATAACCAGGTACAGTTTCTGAATATTGGTTTAACAACTTTCTAAGTTCGCTTGCCCCTGCAATTTCATCTGGTCCTGATACATCCATACCAAAAACTTTATCTCCTTTTCTTACTTTTAAATCACGTTTTTGTCTAAAACGCTCTCCTTCTTCTTGACCAATCATATCTAAAAGATCACCTGGTAATCTTTTAGCGTATCTTACAAAATTAGCGTAAGGAGTTCTAGCTGCTAATTGTCTAGCAAAAAAGTCTTCTCTTCTTTTTTCATCATAAATAGCACGACTAGCTTCATAAACTTGTCTTGTATAACTTCTATCAATAAGATTTCTGCTAAAAGCCCCTACCCATCCAACCATAAATTCATCATATTCATCGCTAGTTAAAAAACCACTTACATTAACAAAATCAACCATCAAACCTATCCAAGTTGATAAAGGGTCTATTCTTTCATAAGATTGATATTTATATACTGGTTTGCCATCTTCTCCAATAAGTGGGTTACCATTTTCATCTTTTTGTAAAGTGCCAACACTGTATGGTTGCCATCCGTTTTTTATCATATTGCTATATACAGCCCTACCTTCTTTAGTAGTCCAATCAGGACCACCACCTGTCAAAATAACTGGAGGATAATAGTTAGGATCATCTTTTCTAAATGCATTTACAGCAACAAGAGAAACGATTGCAGTTCCTAAACCATTAGCTAATCTCATTTGCCCTCTAGCTTGGTTTCTCACTATTGGATCAATACTGTTAAGGTCATTTCGTAATTCACCTAGAAGATTATTTAAAACAGGTGTTCTTCTTAACTGTCTTTTTAAAATGTTTGTAGGAGTTCTAACAAAAGCCATTAAAGCTCTTATTAAAGGAACTGTATTAGCTAATTCATTAATACCCTTTGCTGTTTTACCAAAACCAGTATATCCATCAGTTCTTATATCTTCAGTAAACGTACTGCGTTTAGCAAAATCTTGTGATCGTTTTAATATTCTTGCTGTTATAGGATCTTTAATACCTTTACCACTGTTAGAAGCGTAATATTCAATAATTGCATCTAAATGCCCTTTAACAAAATCACTTAATTCTTGACCTTTTAAACCTTGTTCTATACCTTCTATATAACCTTGATAATGAATAGACCCTATAAGATTAGGTGCTTGAATTAAGGCATCAGTAGCAGTCATTAGTTGACTAGGAAATCTAATAACTTTTCCAGCACGATTGATGTTTTTACCAATCAAACCTGGATCATCAGAAGAAATAATAAATCTCTCTTTATAATCAGCTTTCATTGCACCTCTATTAATAAAATTATCACTTGTTTCAAAAGACTGATTAAATGCTTTTAGAGAAAAATTAAAGTTAGAATGAAGACCTATTAGATGTTTTATAGCTGCATTAAACTCTGTCTTACTACCTGCACCCAAAGCAAGCTCAAAAGCTGATGTATAAGTTTCTAACATACCTGATAAAAAGTTTACTTCGTTAGTTGTTGGTGCAGATAACAAAGCATTTATACCAATTTCATTAAAGACTCTTACACCCTGATTAAATTGAGATAATGTTCTAACAAGTAAACCTGTTCTATATAAAGCAGATAGTTTTTCTACACTACCTTGTGTTCTTTTAATTGTATTTGTAAGCTTATTTAATTTTGTATAATCACCTGTTTGTTGTGCTTCTTCAAAAGTTGTTGTAAGTTTTCTTTTTAAATCTTGCAACTGCAAACTTTGTTCAGATGATTTAATACTTATATCAGACTGCCCTGTTCTGTTTAGCTTATATTTTTCAGCAGCAGTCATTTTTGCAAACTCTTCATAAGGAACTCCCTGTGTAGGTATTTGCATTGATCTTAAACCCCTACCTTGTTCAGTTCTTAAAGGCAATCCAAGACGTAACCATTCATCTATCTCACCAATAGACGTAACTAAATCATTAATGTCTGTCTGTATTGCAACAGGATCTTTTGTGACATTAATTGAGTTAATAAGTCTTTGGTTTATATCTGCTGTATTTTGTGTTGCTAGTGTTACAGCTTCAGCTAGTGCATAATTAAGTTCATCAGTAGGAACAAGACCATATATTTTTGCATACATTTTGGCATGATTTTTTAATTTTTTTGTATCAGCCAACATTGCTATACCACCATCAATAGTATCTTCAGTTGTTTTTACATTAGAAAATGTACCTGCGTCTTTTAACTGAGCTATTCTTTTTGCAATAAGGTTAAATTGTCTTTGTGAATTACTGACTTGTTCTGGGTTTACCTGATTAGGAGTAATACCTTCATCACCTAAGTTTTGTGTTTTTCTACCTTTTGGTGTTTCTACTATTCTGTCTACGCTTGTTTGATCTAAAGCAAAACGTCTGTATTTTTTGACATTTTTTCTTTTTACAAAATCACTAAAAATCTTTTGAGTGTTAGGACCACCTAGTCTTGCTCTTAAATTTATAAATAAATCTTGTAAAAATATTGATACTTCTTGTGAGATTCTTTTAAAAGTACCAGTAGGTGCAAGATCAAGACGACCACCTGTTTCTATAGCTTTAAAAAATTCATCAGCTAAATTTTCTGCAAAGAATTCATCTATGTTTTTAAATCTATAATTTTCATTAGTAAACTTACTTTGTTCAAAATAAGCATTAGCTTTTTTTAAAAAGTTTTTATCAGTAATTCTTGGTTTTCTAGCATAAGGATTATCTGACCTTTGATAAATAAGATCAGATAATTTTTCTTTAGATGTTGTTCTAATAAATTTTGCTCTTTCTTTATCAAACTGTTTAAGATATTTAGATTGAGCAGTCGTAAATTCTTTTTTATATCTTGTTAAATCTTCTTTAGGTAGATAACGAGAAAGACTATGCCATAGTTCATGTACTGCTACATGATCAAGACCTCCACCTGTGCCTTGTTCAAAACCTTCAACTACTTTTCTTCTTATTGTAATAAGACTATTAGCAAAATCAAATTGACCAGCAGCACCTATCTTATTTGATAAAGAAATTGATACATCATCAAACATATCATCACCAATAACATCTATAAAATCTTGAATACTCCTAACTTCATCTGGATTAGCTCTTTTAAAATTAGTTTCTAATTGTAATCGTTTTTTTAATTCATCAGCACCTTGACTACCTTTTAATCCACGACCTGCTTCTAAATTTGTTTTAAAAGGTTTAACTCTTCTTCTTAAACCTAAAGCATCATCAATTCTATCTCTTGTTTCCTCATCAAACTTACTAAAAACATTATCAACCCTAGTGCCTTGAGCAGTATCAACACCTGTTGTATTTATTTCATTAACTTGTTTTAGGATTTCATCTACCTGTTTAGTTTCTTGTGGTGTAATTAATTTGTTTATTTCATCTGCTGATTTACCAGAATATTTAGTAAATAATTTTTCTAATCCTTCTGCTGATCCTTTAAAACCTGTACCAAGTGCTGTACCAAGTGTGGCTGAAGTCCCAAATTCTTTAATTGTTGGAAATCTTTGTTCGTCAATACTTGTTCTTACTGTTGTTTCACCTACAGCAGTAGTAGCACCTTGAAGACCTGCACCTGCTATTCCCTTGACACCTTTACCTGTAGACCCAAAAGGTATCATCTGAGTAAGTCCAGCAGCTATAGCTTCACCAAAACTAAAATCATCTCCTCTTACTTTTTGTGCAGCTACATTGGAAAGGTACCCAGAGCCAAAATTTATAGCAAAATAAAGAGGTCTTGCACCAGGAAAAGGAGCAACAAGTAATGGAGCAGTTAAACTATCTGTTCCTATACCGCTACTTATTTCAATACCTAACCCTGCTGCTTGTTTTAAAGCCTGATTATTTACATCTTCCTCATTGCCTTCATCTACAAAAGAAACAGGACTTTCGTTCATATAATATCTGTTAATAGAATCTTCTTTATCAATAATTTGATTCCAATCAATAGAGCTTTCTACGTTTTTATATTGATTAGTAAAATCATCAGTAGTTTTTGAACCTATACCAAAAGAACCTTCTGGAACAGTGTTTTGTTCTTCTTTTGTTAGATTAGAGTCAGTCATTGTTATTTAATTTTGAGGTAAGAATTTTTTGTATTTACCGTCATTAAAAGTAGCCCAATCGGTAAACTTACCACCTCTTCTATCGTAAAGTATCTTAGCTGCTCTGGCATTAGTTAAGGGATCGTAAAGTTCTTCGTTTGATTCTATATTAAATAAAGGTCTACGTTCTTCTCCAACCATATAACCAGGAGTATCTTGCATATCAATTTGCCATAAGCCTAATGAAAATTCATTTTCTTTATTAGGATCTAAACCAGATTTAACAGTATCAATAGATGCTCTGCCACTAGACTCTGCTAAAGCTATGGCAGCAGCAGTTTTAGCGTCTTCTGGTGGAAATCCTACTTCTAATGCAAGTCTATAAAGTGAATTAAAGGTAAAAGGTTGTGTCGTATCTATTTCGTCAAGAACGCTAGGCATTTCACTTGCCATTGCTGGTGATCCTAATAATGTGTTTACAAATGAATTAACTACTCCTGTACTAATCTCTCCTGAATTGTCTCTAATGTTATTTAATTGACTAACAAGGTTGTTTTTTTGCTCTTCGTCAACATCGGGTTGCTTTTGGATTCCATCTATTAATAATTTTAAAAACCCTTTTTCTTTTTTTTCAGGTTCAGTTTGCACTTGTGCGTTTTCTTCTTGTTCCTGTGGAGTTATGTTAAAAGAACCTTGAGGTACTGTATTTTCTGTAAATCTCTCAACTTGATCTTCATCGTAAATTTGCGTTGCGTTTTGTACGCTTATACCATATGTTTCTGATAGTTCTTGAATTTTATCATCTCTTTTTTGATCTTCTATTCTTTTAGCTTTTTCTTGAACAGTATCAAATGTGCCTACTTCTATATAATTACCACTTTTAATAGCTTTTATATTACTGTAATAATCTGATTGTATTTCTCTAAATTTAGCTTCTCTTTCGTTTGGAGTTAAACCAGGTTCACTAATAACTTCATCAATTACTCTTCTGTCAATTCGTTCTTTTAAGTCAAGGTAATCTGGAATAAAATCTTCTTTTTCAAAAGTTTCTAAATTCACCCCTTTATTTCCTAATCTTTGTTTTGCATCTCTGTGCATACGTTGAATCCTCGTATCAAACTTTGCAATAGTATTAGTGCTTCTAGCAAAAGCTTTATCATAAGATCTTTTATAATTAGCTTTATCTTCATCAGTGTATGTTTCTCCAATATCTGCTTTTATCTTTGCAAGATCTTTAAACATTCTTACAGGATCATTAGCATAATAACCTATTGCTACTTTGTAATTAAAATTATCAAATAATTCATCTCTATTACCTGCATAAATTTCTATTTGTTCAAATATAAATTCTCTATCCTCTGGATTTGCTCTACTAAGATCAGCTAATGATGCATTATTATCACCAAAAGCTTTTACAAATCTAATAAAATTTTTTTCTTTGTTAGCTTGTACTTTTTCTCTTTCTATTGTTTTAAATTTGTCGTATGAATCTGCAAGTTTTGTTTTAAATTTTAAAATATCTTCACCAAAAGATTCACTTAATTCACGTTGTTTATAAGTACCATCTTTTTGTAATTGTTCAGGACCAGTTCTCAATTTACTTATCATTTTTAAATATTTATTTGCAGCGTTATAACCATTACGACCTGCTGACTGCTCAATGTCAAAAATTCTTGATGCTTGGTTTTTTGCTATTTTTAATAATTCAACAGGTGTAACTGTACTGGCAAGACCTAAATCAACACTACTTTCAATCATGTCTTGAATATTTGCTAATGCTTGTTCTTGATTACCTTTATCGTATTCTCTCCAATTACTAAACATTATTCCTTCTAGTTTGGCTGTATATTTTTTTAATTTGTATTTATTATGTTCTTGAAGATGTTCTGATGTAATTTCTTGTATTGCTTTTTGTTGATAAGGGTAAAATTCTTTTGCTAAATATTTATTACTTAATCCTTGTGTTTTTTCGGCAGTAAGTGATGATACGTCTTGTATAAATTCTTGATATTGAGGAGTATCTATCCCAAAATGGGTTATTGGTTTTGTTACTTCGTTTTGATTGCGATCTGTAAAAGTAAAAGTTTTGTTGTTATACAAATTAACGAAATCAGTTTTTAAATTTAAACCAACATTTTGTGCTTGTCTTTTGTCAAATTCATCTTGTGTAAAAATACTTCCACCAATTAATTGATTGGCAGCATTATCGCCATATTTTTCTCTATGTTCTTTAACAATTTGTTTAAAACCTTTTTTAGCAATTTCCATCGTAATATCAGCACGTTCATCTTGAATAGCATCTTCTATTTTTGTTCCTATAAATCTTTGTAACCCAGGATTAATTGTTGCGAGTGCAGTATAAAGTTCTTCTGCACCTGTTTTAGGTTGAACACTAGGGGGTCGTACAAAAGTATCTACAGGGCTTGCAGATGATTGAAAAGCTGTACTTTGATAACTAGATGTCATTAGTTTGGAAGTAATTGTGCGTAAGTACCAAGTCCTTGAGAAGCTACATTAAGTAGCACCGACCCAAGTGAAGGTATTTGGTTATAGGCTTGATTTATATTACTTGTTAGTTGATTACGCCTATTATCTCTCTGTGCTGTCAATCCATCTACATTTCTAGTGTATTGTCTGCTTGCTGATTCAAGTGCCTGGTTTATAGATTCTCTAAAGTTTGCTGTTTGTCGTTCTTGATCTTGTAATAATAAATCAACAGTAAGACCTGCCCTGCCTGATGCCTTTATAGCTCCCTTTGCTTGTAGTCCTCTTATAGTTGCTGCTTGTTTTTCTTGTGCTTTTGATGCTCTTGATTCTTTTAACTGTGCTGCTAACGCTTCTTGTTGTGCAGCAAAAGCTTGTTCTGCTGATCTGTTTGCTATTAATGAAGATTGATATGTCTGTTCTGCTGCTGCCTGTGCTGCTGATCTTTGTGCAAGGGCTGTAGCAGCGTTAAGACCCAAAGATAGAGCAAACAGTCCTGATGTTGCACCTGCACCTAATCCTCCTATTGCTGGAAATGCTGCAACACACATCTATGCGATCCTCAGAAATTCGTAGAATGGTTTACCCTGCATACCGTAGTGTTCGTGGTATTGGATAAAAGTAAACCCAAGAGACTTTAACCACTTGATAGCAGAATCATTCTCTGCATATACAAAATTATATAGGATTTTGTAATTTTTCAACAGGCTATCGACCCATTCTCGACCTTTTCTTATTAGTTGTATTTTATATTTTTTATTACTAAACAGTTCATCAGTAGCAACCATCCATATAACACCACCCTGTACAACTCCACAAAGACCTATAGGAGCATCATTATCATCAGCTATTGCCATGTTTATACTGCTGCATATATAAGACAACTGAAGAGCTTGTTGTGGTTCTTGTCCTGATTGATAAAAGGCTTCTAATTTATCCATCTCCCTCATGTTTTTAGCAACATGTTTTAAGTCTTCTAAATTTGCTTTTCTTAAATGACCCATTAAATACGTCTACTCCTCATATGGAACATAGCTTCATATTCTGCACTAGCCAATGTTGTAGGTAAAAATGTGTCATTCTTTACATCAATATTTACTCTATCGGCTCTGCTCATCACAGGTACTTTAAATGATCCAGATTCAAGATTTACTGATCCGATGGTGCTACTGGCTGCACCTAAAAACCTACCAGTAAATTTATGAGTAGATGTATCTCTGTTTTCTGGTGTGACTTCTACTTTAAAGAAACCTGTATCTTCAAACTTGATATAGAAATGAT
>Ga0209645_1000818_pt1 | contig 15817 bp, 14 predicted proteins | sample ETNvirenome_6_30_FD_184070 | JGI IMG/M metagenome (GOLD analysis project Ga0209645, IMG submission 184070) | Marine viral communities from the Pacific Ocean - ETNP_6_30 (SPAdes) (version 2) | ecosystem: Environmental > Aquatic > Marine > Oceanic | place: Pacific Ocean | collected 2013-06-19
CAGTTCTGGAATATGGTAACTTTAGTTTGTCGAAAAGTGTGGCAATACTTCTTGCTGCCATTAGCTGAATATCTATGTTACTTTCTTTTTTTATTTGTGACAGTAACATCTCTTCTTGCAGTTGTAGGTCTTGTTTCACTCTATGAGCTTTTTCAACGTCCACTCTCACGCCAAGAAATCTCATGTCAACCAAACAAGGAAACAGATCAGTTTCTAAATTAAATATATCTTGTAAGTTATCTTCAACAATTATTTTTTTACATTTGTGCCAAAGTTCTAAAGTTAATTCAGCGTCTTTTTCAGCGTATGTTCCAACTTCCATGGCTGGTAGTCTCCACATATCTGCTTTTGGATCTAGTCCTCTTTCTTTTGCAGCTTGAATTAGTTTAGCTTCATTTTTTCCTTTTGATAAATGATGCCAAGACAAAGTATTTAGTGTGTATGAAAATCTATTCTCATCAATTAGTGATGATGCAATCATAGTGTCTACTACTAAACCGTTGATATTTATACCTAATTTACGTATCCAACATACGTCATACATTGCGTTGTGAAATATTTTTGTAGCAGGAGATGCACATACATCTTTAAACCATTCTATAGTTTTTTTCCTATTCATGTTAGGTCCATTCTCATGTGCAATGGGAAAGTATCCTTTGTACCCTTCTACAGCTACAGCAAAACCTACAATCTCACCTTTACCAATTACAGACCCCGAACCTTTTGTTTTTAATTCTGGATCTCTTGTTTCTAAGTCAATTGCAATCTCAGGGTAAGATCTAAGATCAGGGTATTCTGTTGGCATTAGCCATTCTGTGTCTGGTAGTATCATAATTTTGGCTCGTATATATGTTTTTCTTTTATAATTTTATTTAATTTATCTTTGTTGCTAAATGCATACAAAGCCGCATTGTAATCATGTGGAAATATTTCCCAATCAACTAAACTAGGATAGATTTCTAAATGAAATTTATGTTTAGCAACTACAATATCTTTTTCTATTCTATTTCTTTTTGGCATCTTCCATATCTTTCAAGTGTTCTATTTCTAGATCACAATAGTGTTTTATTTTTTGTAAATCTTCTATTGCTTTACCTTTAAATAAATATCTACAAACATATTTAATTACGTTTGCTTGAAATGGATTTAAAGCATTTTTTCTAATAAAAGTCCACGGTTGAATAAAAAACTGCTTATAGTGGGACCCTCCTATTTGTTTGTCTTGAGGAAATGTTTCGTTAAATATATCTTTATTTGTCATAGTTTGTACTCATTCTTTTTTAATTTTCCTTTTAGTTTATATAAATTATTACGTGCTCTAGTAACTGCTACATACCAAACACGATGTTCTTCATCTGCCTTGTCTAAATTTTTTCTCATAGATTTTTTTATCTTTGGACTAAGATCTAAACAAAGAATTACATTGTCTTCTTCTCCTCCTTTTATTGCGTGTATCGTTGATATCCATATTCTTGCATTATCGTTTAAATTTTCACCGTTAGTAATCATGTTTCTTATGTAATTTTTTTCATCTTCTTTAGCTTTTTTAAAAGCGTCAAACCAATCTATGCTTTTATCTTGTGGTTCTTCACCAATAAAACTAATTATATCTTTCATATCTTTTTCTTCTACATCTGCACCTGATTGCCACTCTGTGTAATTTAAAGCTGCCTTATATAATGTAACTCTAAAACTTTTACCTTTGTTACTTTCAAAGTACAAATTTCTTTTTATTAATTCATCTTTTATTTTAGACAATTTTCTTATAGTCCTAGTTAATATTAACCACTTACCTTTTGTTAAATCTATTTGGTCTAAGTTATTAATACGTTGACACTCACCTTCAAAATCTCTCGGTAAATAATTTTTAGTTTTTCTTAAACCCATAATATTTTCTATTGGAATTTGAGATTGTTCTTGCACAGCTTTTGAAATCCTTTTTGAATATTTTAATACTTTCTCTTTTGCAGGTTCATTTATAAATCTATCTACATCTGCTCCTGCCCAAGCAAATATTGCTTGGTCATCATCTCCTGCTAAATAAATATCTTTTGTATTTTGTTTTAGTTTATCAAACAACTGCCATTGCAATGGTGACAAGTCTTGAGCTTCATCTATAAATATTACATCAAACAAAGGTAAATCATTTTTCTTAACAACTTTCTTTATCATGTCATTAAAATCTAAAAGACCAGTTTTCTTTTTATATATTTTTAAATTAGTATCTATGTATTTTAAAGTTCCCCACCTTATTTCTTTTGAATCATGTTCATTTTTATCAAATTGTTTTCTTATATTTATACCTCTGTTCATTGCTCTACCAATCAATTGAAAATATGGATTGTCACAATGTAAATAATTTATTTCTTCTTTATTGTATTTGTCTTGATACTTAACTTTTATATTTAATTTTTTTCCAAGATCTTCGTAATGGTATGGTTGCATAATATTTTCCTCACTTAAACCTAGTTGATGGTATGCAAATGAATGTAATGTTTGAAAAAATGGTATTTTATCATCATCGACCGGCATTCGTTTTCTAGCTTCTTTAGCCGCTTTTTTAGTAAAAGCAAAATAACCTATCTTATGACTAGGCGTTCCTATTCTCATATAAGCTTTTGCTCTACTAATTAATCTATGTGTCTTACCTGTGCCTGGAGGTCCGTAAAATTTATAAATCATACTATCTCGTCTTCGCTTTCCATTTCTTTTTCTTCTTCTATATCCTCTTCTTTTTCAAATTTATATAATGGTATTTGTACACAACCTCTGACCCCTGGCCATGGTTTTCCATCTTTGTCCTTACCTGGATATCTTTTTCTAAGATCAAATTGAACTTCTTCGTCTCTTTCTTTTTCTCCTTTTTTAACTTCAAATATTTTTCCAATCATATGTGAAGTTCTTGATATATCTTTTTTCCATTCCCTTTCTTTTATAAAATCAAAAAACTCATCGTAAACAAAATATGCATATTCTTTATCTTTAAGAACATTGCCAGATTTAAAACTATTGTACCCTGTTGCTTGAGGCCCGTTTATATATTCCTCTAAATGTTTCTTTAATATTTCAAGAGGTCTAGTTCCTTGTGCAGGTTGAATTACATCTATCTTACTAAACAAAGCTTGTTGTATTTCATAGAACTCCATAGCTTTAATAGGAGGTGGGACCATATCTGCTTGTGCCATGATCAGCCCTCTTAGTTCTCTTTGATCTTTTATTTTATTTACATCCTTTGCATGCACAGGAACAGATTCACCGTCTGCTCTTTCTACTGTAAAATAAAATTCAGGGTCGGGTTTAAAATCTATTTTTTGTAAACCTGTCAGCGCAGGCCAAGATACTTTCTTATCAGAAGCAATACCAAATTTTCTTTTTACACATTCTGATTTTATACAGACACTATTGATAGGATCTTCTTTACAAGTATGTCCTTTTGTTTCCTTGTCCCAACCAGTTATTTTTTTCTTAACATGATCATCTGTCCAGTTTGAATCAAAGTCAAAATAATTTCTAGCTGCTTGTAAAATTTTACTTTTCCAATTGTCTGGATATTTCTTTTTAGCAAAGACCATGTAGTTGTATAAGAATCTGTCTCTACCATCATTCATTTTTTCTTTAGATAATATTTCTAAACAAGGTGGGCCATCTTTAAATTCTTCTGCACCACCTGTAAGTTCTGATTGTATTATTTTTTCTTGAATACTTCTTAATTCTTTGCTTGTAGTTTTGTTTAAATAAATACAATTTAAAAAAGTTTCAAAGTCCATCTCTGTGCCATCAGGTTTGATTGCAGTTCTTTCAGACTTATTAAAATATGGAAGATTTATAAAGTTACCATTTATTTTTTCGCCATCTGTATTAGATCCCAACTTAGTTTGTTTAGGAAATATTTCTGTTGTAATAGGTAGTTTAAATAAAAATAAAACTTGTTCTAAAAATTCTTTTATCTCTGTTGCTTTTACAGGTTCTTTTGTAAATATGTATAGATGCAGACCGCCACTTTTTGATTTAATAGGAATTAATGGTAACTCTTTTTGTTGTATAACGTCTAAATAATTTTTTAAATTTAATTGTCCATATACAGGAGGATCAATATCTATTGCACCAAATCTTGCAAAACCATTATCATCACAAGGTTGAATACCAATAGATTTTTTTCCATGTAAGTGAAGTCTATAATCATCGTCAGTAATTTCTTTTGAGGACCAACCATAATCACCAGGATTAAATTTTATTTTTCCTGATGCCGGATCCTTGTAGCCTTTATCAATATTACAGTATCCGTAATTTCTTTTTAATCCTGTAAAGTGTTCTATAAAATCTTTCATATAATAATTAAGGGCGCCTCCACTCTCGCTTCAGCGCCCTTTGTTGCAACTATTCCCATAGGGAATTAGACTATGTCAGCAGTTTTTTCTGCCTTTTCATATTTTGGTTTAGCAGAACCTTTTGCTACAGTTTTCTGTAGCTCTTGCGCTGCAATGTATAAAGTTGCATCTTCAGCTTTAGACATATCTAACATCCTAACTTTAGATGGCTTATACACATGCCAACTTTTACTGCCTGCAGTTTTGCCAACTGTTTTTAAGTTGAACATCGCTGCATATGCTGCAGGTTGGAATGTACCTTTTGAATCTGTCATTCTTAAATTAGTGATCAGATTATTAAGTTCCCTCGCCGGTGATAAATTCGACGAACGCATTGGAATTACAGCTGGTCTAGACTCATCGCCTGACACAACAATAACATAGAAGTATGCAGTCTTTTCTACATAATTACCATTGGGTAATCTGTATCGACCATTTCTTTCTTCTACTGCATCTGCAGGTATTTGCATATGCGTTCCAACTGGTGCTGATGCACTGTCACCTCTTTCTTGCCACTCAGGATATCTAGTTTGAGCATGAGCAACGACAATGTCGATACCTTTGCTTTCACCATCAATTAGTTGACCAAGAGAGGATGCGTAGATCATTCCTGGTTTAGAACCCTCTACATACTTTGCATCTCTTTCATTGCACTCAGGAGACAATTGATGAAGAATTTTTAAGATCGGTGTGGAGATATCTTCCGACTTAATTTCTTCAGCTCCTTTTCTTGAGTCGTCTCTAAGATTAACTACAGCTAGAGACCCGCCGTTTGCTTGTTTGACCATATCAGTCATAGTACCCTCCTATTGGGTTATTGGTTTGTTGATTTATTTTTTACCTTTTATTTTTGTTTGATTACCATCAAACGTCCAAAATAGATCCTTAGGAATTTCATTACCTTTAGCTTTGAATTCCTCCATCACTACTTTGAGGGTCGAAGGATGAACCGATTCTTTTTGAGAAGGTTCAAAACCTTGACCCTTTGCAAGGGTAGCATAAGCCATTGCCTTGTTTTCTTCGCCACGACCAAAGGTAACAGTGATATCGTTTTTAACAATATCACCAAGGCCGTTATCTCGAAGCCAGTTATACGCTTCAGCTTTTTTATCAGCTTTTATTGTAGCGCTAAAAATTTTTTTAATTGATATCTCAGAACCATCTTTATGTTTTACTGTAGATAAATTCATGTCTTCCATAATTTTTGGAATGACAACATTTGATTGAACTTTTTCTTGTTCTTTAAGTTCCTTTACCTTTGATTCTGCTGCAGAGATTTCAGATTGAATAGATTTTAATTTTTCTATTTCTTCCGAAAGTTTAGTTGGATCAATAACATCACTTTGATCCGGAGCGTCTTGTCGTAAATCGATATTCATTTGCTTTCCTATATTGTTTTATTAGTTTAAATTATAATCGCACTAATAGATATAAGGAAATATTTTTTTATGTCAACTATTTTTGATGAATATTTATTTCTATTGGGTAATAAGTTTTTTCTTGACGATCCCATTTTAATAATTTGTATCTACCATTAGTTGTATCTGCTACAATTGAACATACAACACCTATGATTGCAGGATCTCCAGATAATAAAAGATAATCATCTGGCGTGTAGTTCTTTAGAAGCGTTCTAAGTTTGTGAATTAAAGGACCTGGTGATAAAATCATTTGTGAAAATTCTGGTAATAAAGTTATAATTTCACCATATTTTTGTGCACCTAAAATATTGTATTTAGGTTCCCCTTTTGAAGAACCTGGTATTTCTTGTATTAAATAAACTTTCGATAAAGTTTTATCGTTATCTACGTAATAAAGTTTATTGTTATGTGATTTTATTTTTGACATTGACTTTTTACTTTCAGGTCTATATATAGAATTTTAGAAAGAAAAGTAAAGTATGTTTTATAAATTTAAGACAAAGCCGTATCAGCATCAGCTTGATACTTTAAAAGAATCTTGGGACAAAGAAAACTTTGCCTATTTTATGGAAATGGGTACAGGTAAATCTAAGGTCCTATTGGATAATGCAGCCATGTTGTATGATAAAGGCCTTATAAATGGGCTGTTATTGATTGCTCCAAAAGGTGTATACAAAAACTGGTATGACTCAGAAATACCTACACACTTACCAGATCATATTGAAAAAAAAGTAGTTCTTTGGAAGACATCTGACAAATCCAAAAAGCAACAATTGCTTTTAAATACCATGTTTGAAACCGGTACAGACTTTCATATTTTAATTATGAACGTTGAAGCTTTTTCATCAGGTGACGGAGTAAACTTTGCAAAAAAATTTTTAATGGCTCACAAAGGAATGATTGCAATCGATGAGTCTACTACAATTAAAACACCAACAACAAATAGAACTAAAAGTATTTTATCATTACGTGAGCTTGTTAAGTATAGAAGAATATTAACAGGTTCTCCAGTAACCAAATCACCTCTTGATTTATATAGTCAATGTGAGTTTCTTGATCCATGGCTTCTAGGTCATCAATCTTACTACACGTTCAAAGCCAAGTACGCTGTCACTAGAAAGATAGAAGTACAGGGCCGACGTGTAGAGATTGTTGTTGGTTATAGAAATTTAGGTGAGCTATCAGAAAAAATAAAACCTTTTTCAAAAAGAATATTGAAAGAAGATTGTTTGGACTTGCCTGCAAAGTCTTTCATCAAACATACTGTTGAACTTACTAAAGAACAGAAAAAAGTTTATCAACAAATGAAACAAGAAGCGATTGCGTTCTTAGATGGTAAGATGCAATCTACAGCTACGATCATGACTCAGTTAATGAGACTCCATCAAATAACTTGTGGTCACTTCACTGCAGATGATGGAACTATAAAAGATTTACCGTGTAGTCGTCTAACAGAACTCATGAGTATATTAGAGAACGTTGAAGGCAAAGCCATTATCTGGTCTCACTATACTCATGACGTAAAAAGAATTATTGCAAAGATAAAAGAAGTGTATGGAGAAGACTCTGTTGTAGATTATTTTGGTGAAACAGACCAAGATCAAAGGTCAATTAATATAAAGAAATTTCAAACTGATAACAAGTGTAGATTTTTTGTAGGAACCACACATACGGGCGGTTATGGTATCACATTGACTGCTGGTAGTACAATGATTTATTTTTCAAACGGTTATGATTTAGAGAAGAGACAACAATCAGAAGCTCGTATTGATCGTATAGGTCAAACACAAAAAATGACCTACATAGATATTATGTCTCAAGATACAATTGATGAAAGAATTGTAAAAGCTTTACGTAGTAAAGTTAATATTGCAAATACAATTATGGGTGAAGATCTAAAAGACTGGATTTAAAATAAAAAACCCTTATCAAATATCTTCTCCAATAATAGAAGTGCAACGGCCCCCACCGTCGCCAATAATGCCCAATAGATTTTATCTATCTTACCGCCCAAATCGTGAATACCATCATGCATATGTTTCATGTCTTTTCTAATACCGGTTATATATCCATAGATAGATATTAAATGTTCTCTTGTGCTTTTAGGCCTGAGTTTATCTCCGTTAGGCATTATACTAATCCTCTGTCTCTTAATCTAATCATCTTCTCCTCTTCAGATAAATAAGCATTTTCTGCAGGTGTTAACCCTTGATACATTGTGCCCCCTGGTCCCTGTTTCTGTAACACTTGAGCATTAGGCATTGGTTGTGGTGGTAATGGTGGTGTTTGTACTTCAGGTAACAGATAATCATTTAGATCAATACCTACTTGATCAATCTCTTCTAAATTAGGTGTATATGCTAATCCACCTTTTGAAAATCTTTGAGGCTCTATATTTTTTTGAAATGAACCATCAAGTTTTAATCTTCGCATATCTAATTGCATTCTTAATAAAGAAGGAAGAGCTATAGTAAATGAATCTGAAGTTCCAAGATTTTGTGCAATCTCTCTAAATCTAGCTCTAATATCATCAGAAGGAACGTAAGGATCATATTTTCCAATTCTTAAATTATTAAAATTAGATACTGAAAGTTGTCTATCAGAAAATTCATTTTGTAGATTATTTCTACTTACACCTAAAATTTCTGCTGCATTTATATTTTTATGCATTTCTTTTTGAACATCAAATCTTGCTTTACTAGATTCATAATATCTAGTAATAATATCATTTGGTTCTATTGGACCTCCTCTTAATAATCCAAACGCACCTCCGGTAAATTCTCTTCTAGCATTTCTAATACCTTTTTGATATTCTTGAATTTTAAATCCCATCGCTCTTAAAGGGTCTACATCAATAGGTCTAAAACCAATAAATCCTGCTATTTGATCGTTTAGTTCTAATATCTTACCTGTTTTCGTAGGTGTCTCTGTAGCTGCTTGAGCTATTCTTATGTATTGTTTGTATGAAGGTGCTAACGCTTCCATTAAATGTCTGAACTTAATTGACATTCTGTCGCCTAAAGGTGTCTGTTCTGTATATAAAACTCTACCATCTCTGGTTCTACCACCTCTACCAGGTAATAGTGGAAATAAATCTATGTCTGCAGCAGCCTCTGTCCAAATAGATTCATCAATAAACGGTGCAGCAATTTCTGTGACTGCTTCATCAGCTCCTGTTATAAATCCTTTTAGAATTGTATCTCCATCTTTTGTAGCGGCCATGATTTCGTTTGCCATTGTTCTAAAAGGTCTACCGATTAAATCATACGCATTTGAGTGACTAAAATCTATATATTTTAAATCTCCTGTATCTTCGTCTCTGATAGGGATTAAAGTTGAATTTCTTGACCACTCAGGAACGAATTGTCTTAACGCTTGTATCTCATCATCAGTTACATTGTACAAAGCTTTAGCTCCTTCTACAGCCATTGCTGGGACAGCGTTTAAAGTAAAAGCCATACCTGCAGCTCTAGTTGCGCCAATGCTATACATTGGATTATTATTTTTAACAAAACCTTTACCTTCTATGTAAACCATTGGTGATATATCACTTCCTCTAATTATTTCTCCTGGACCAGGTAGGTGTTTTAATTCTTTAATTGCCTGTTGACCAATGTTTACAGTAGATCTAATCATTTCAGATGGAAATGACATAAAGTTACCAACCGGTAATAATCTTGCAGTTCTTACAACGTCTCCAACATAAGCGTAATTAGGGACAGTATTTCTAACAATTGCTGCGGCTTCTTCTTTTAATTGTTTTACAAATTGTTCATCATCAACGTTTAATTTTACATTTCTTCTTGTTGCATCTTTTACATAAGCATTTCTTCTTCTTTCTAATTCAACAAAATAGTTTGTAATTTTCCAAAAGTCATCCTCCGCTGTATATTTACCTTGTAAGTATTCAGGAACTTTTTTTAATTTAGAAAGCATTGGGTTTAACACAGAATCTAAATCAGATATTTTATCTCCAAATTGAACATCTTTCATTAAAGCTCTAAGATCTCCAATCTGTACCTGTGAGTTTACAACACCTAATTCTAATAATTCTCTATATGCATTTTCAAAGTCTACATCTTTAAATCTTGTATTTTTTAAATTACCTACACCAGATATTTGCCAACCTTTTCTAAATGCATCTCCTAACATTTTTGGATTTCTAAAACCTTGAAATAATATTCCATTTGCTGCAGCAAATGCACCAGCACTAATAATGTTACGTAAGTGTGTAGGTATTGAAAACACTGTTTTAGCTAACTGTGAAGTTGCTTTTGGAAATAATAATAAATTTCTATACATAAAGCTTGCACCTTTTTCAGCAGCTGTCGCACCTTCTCTACCTCTTACTGCAGCTGTAAAATACCCTTCTGTTAAACTATTTGCTTTCTCTAATGCTTCTGCAATAGGTTTAGTTGTAAATTTACCCATTAATGGATTTGCAATATCACCTGATTTAAATGTTGAAAGACCTGCTAACTTATCTCCTTTTCCTATTTCTACTATTTCAACCACACCATTCGTAGCTGCTCTTGCTTCTTCTTTTGTTTTCCAAAAACTACCAACACCTCCTTGTGATTGAATTATATCATTTTCATCAATCATTTGTTTCATCATTGCACTGTGTCTAGCCATACCTGATAATTCAGTAATTGCGTTAAATATAGAGTATCTAGGATCTTTCATTTCACCCAAAAGTTTTCTTATTTCTTTTGCAGGTCCGTTAGTTTCATCAATTATATTTTTTATAAATTTTTCATCTTTACCAAAACCTTCTAAGGTTTTTTTAATATAAGAAGGATCCGGTAGACCTTTTGCAGACTTTTTAGCTTTTATTCCATCTTCTAAAATTTTATCTACAATATCTCTTGCTTGTTGACGGTAGACATCTACGTTTGAATTACCCGCTGCATCTGCTAATTGTTTTTGAAAAAAAGCTGTAGCTCCTTCTTTTACATCTTCAGTTGGTTTATATCTGCCAAACAAACCTAAAAAAGGTGCATCTTCAAATATTTTATATGTGTTAGATACAGAAGCTTTTATTCTTTCTTGTAAAATATCTTTTAGTTCTCCAGGATTATATTTATTTGTAGTCTTAATTAAACTGCCTATAGTTTCTCTTGCATCATCTATAGTGTCTACAAGATTTCCAATTGTTTCATCACTAAGACCTTTTTGTTTTAATGACTTTTGGAACACCGCTGTATCAGCGAGTTTAGTTAAATCTCCATCTAATATTAATTCATTTATTTTTTTGTAAAAAGTTTCTTTTTCTTCTTTACCTAAAGATCTATCTAAAGCTTTCTGCATTTCAGGAAATGCTTTTTGAACACTTCTATCTAAACGTTTAACCAGTTCAGTTGCTTTATTCATATCAGCAGATCTAAAACCTTCCATAACTCTTTGTGAACCAAACAACGCTTTTGTTAATGGTCCTTCAGGTGTAAAGGCTTCTGCAAATTTATTTAAATATCTTTCAAACCTATTATTACTGTATGCAAGTTCTTTTCCTCTTTGTGCTAAAGCTTTCGCACTCTTACCTACAGCGCCTACAATAGGTGTAAACAATAATGACTCACTACTAAACTTAAATCTATTTAATAATTTTCTTGTAGCGTCTTCTCTTCCTTCAGTCTCGTAAGTATCGAGTTGTGTAGGTCCTCTGTCAAATAAATCACCAAACGTCCCTATTTCTTCTACGTCTGCAACAAAAAATTCTCCTGCAGCTCCTCCTATTGCACCTACTGCAAATCTTTTTGTTTTTTCCGCTTGGTTTAATTTGTATGCTTGCTCTGCACCTTTAACTAATTTTTTATTACCTGATTGAACAATATTATTTTTAGCTTTGTTTTGAAAATATTTGGTAGCTAATTTACTACCTACCTTAAAACCATACGCACCAGGTACACCAATAGAAGTTAATGCTTCTGTTAATTTACCTATACCTCTTTGTTCAGCTAATTCTTCAAAAGGATTTAATTTATCAAAAAATATTTCTACTTGTGCGGCTGTATTTGTATCAAGACCTAAATCAATTAATTCTGCGCCTAGTGAAAATACACCTTCAGGAACTTTTATAAGACCTGACGCAATACCTGATAAACCTGAAGTATACCAAGATACTTCACTATTCTCTTCTTCCGAAAAGATTGGAGTAAATTCTGCCATTCACCCTCCTTTAAATATCCCCAATCAAACTCGACGATGGTATAGTAGAGAAACTCTCAGCTTGATCCTTAAATCTTTTTGTCTTTTGTTTTTCTGCTTCTATAGTTCCCGGAAACGCACTAAAAGGATTATCTGGTTTAAACTTAGGTCCTTCTTTTTCTTTGTTTTCAGTGTCTTTTTTATCTTCTTTTAAATCTTTTTCAGGGATTTCCTCTATACTATTGTATGTAATTTTGCCTTCTTTAGTAATTTTGTGATATTTGTCTGCAAACGGATCATAAACTATTTTACCAACAAAATCTTTTATTGCTTTTTTGTTTCTATCTGCTTGTTTCGGATCATTTATATCAAAAGTAAGAACTCCTCCAATTCTTTCACCGCCAACTTTTTTATACAATGTATCAGACATAGTCATTTTAAAATTAGTAGCTCTTTTTGCAACATCTGGTTGGCCAGGATAAATAGTTAAATCATCTTTTAAAATTGATGCTCTAACAGCTTCATCTGTTTCATCAGGTTCATTATCTGCTTTAAATTTTTCTAATTTTAATTGACCTTCATATTGTTTATCTATTTTTTCTAATGCTAGTTTTCTATTAGCACCTAATTCAGTTATTAAATTTTCTCTTTCGGCATCCGTTAATTCTTTGTTTGCGTATATTTTATTTTGTAATTCTTTTGCTTTATTAATTACATCTGTTTTAGCTAATTCTAATTTGTTTTCAATTTCCATAGCCATTTTATCTTGGTCTTCTTTTGTTTCTATTGCTTTACCAGCTGCTTGAAGTTTTATGCCTCTTAAAAATTTATCCTCTGCTGCTTTTTCTCTTATCATAGCTTGTAAAGGTTTTTCGGCTGCTCCTACAACATTTCCAATAAGACTACCACCACCTGTTTTGTTAGCTAATGCTGGACCGTACTGTAATAAAAAAGTTGTAAGAGGATCATATCCTCCTCTATCTCCTGCTGCTTCAAGTAAAGAAGCTGAATACTGTTCTCTTAAATCTTCTAAAGATTGATTTGATCCCCTTTTAAATGTAGGAACTGCAAAATCAAAATCGTATCCAAGTTCTTCAGATGATCTAGCTCCTTGACCAAAATCACCGCCAAAACCAAGATCTGTAGGATAAGTTCCAACATTATAGTTTTGTCTATCCTGAATACCAGACATGATACCATTCATATTGGTACCACCACCTTTTCTAAACATTGGTCTTCTAAGTACTTTACTCATTAAAACGCTCTATATATTCCTGCTAGTGTTGCACCTAAACCTAAAGCAGATTGTAATGGGCTAGGTGAAGGAGCAGTTTGTGTTTGTGTTCCTCCAGGGTATCCTGAGATTAGACCCATGATGCCTGTTCCTAAAGTCTGTGCCGCTGTAATTGGTTGCATTAACTGTTGTTGTGCCAGTTGTTGTTGAGCACCTAGTTGAGCTTGTCTTTGTGCTTGTAGGCCCGCACCCATAGTTTGTAATCCTGCAACATCCTGTCCTCTTAATCCAGGAACCTGACTTGCTAAACCAGTTTGAAATTGTCCTAAACCTAATCTTTGAGTAGCTAAACCTGCTTGTTGAACACCCACTCCCATTCTTTGTTGTTGTGCTGTTTGTGCTAGTTGTTGTGCTTGTCCAAAACCTTGTTGTAATAATTGTGCTTGTAATGCTGCTCTGTTTCTATCTGATGCTGATTGAAACTCTGCTCTTTCAACACCTTCTCTTCCACCACCAAATGCACCTGATGCAATTGCTCTTTCTGCAATACCTGTTAAACCTCTTTGTGCTTGAAGATCAAATTCATCTAACGTAGCTTTAATTACATCTTGTTGATATGGAGACATGAATTGTTGATAAGCTTGTGGTCCAATCATACCTCTTGCTGCAGCGATATCTCCTGCTGCTGTACCTAATCCTGCCTCTGCTGTTCCAGCTAATCTTTGAGCCTCTTGTATAAAAGGTTGATAACCTCCAATACCTGCTTCTAATTCTTTAACAGCTCTTTGTTGTAAAGGATCTATGCCTGCAACAAACTGTGGTCCATAAACTTTTGATAAGTCAGCGCCTTTGAAACCACCTACAGCTTGTTGTAGTTCTGTAATATATGGTTTAGCTGCTGCTTCTATAAACTCTGGTGGTTGTTGTATCTGTGTAATTACTTCTGCCATTATACTCTTCCGCCTTTTTCTAACATTTTCATTTGATCGTATAGTCTTTGAGCGCCTTTATTGACGTTGCCATCTCCCATACCTCGGACAGCATCTGCAGTGAATACAAATTCATTGTTTGATAACATCGCAGGGATGTCATCTGCCTTCTCTTTTATACCAACTGGAGGAATAAATCCACCACTTTCTCGCAAGTCTAGCTCTTTAACACCGGCTTGATTGACCCTTTGTGGTAGGCCCATGATGCCTGAAGCCTGGTCCACGATCTGATCGGTGCCTCTAGCATACTTTATTCTGCCACCGTCAGCTTTTTTTATAGGCACTTTTGCTCCACCATATTTAATAAAATTAATACGGTCTTGGATCATATCGTCAGATGCACCAGTTATCGATTTTATAGTACTCATATCCATACCTCTTTTTAACATGTCTTCTATCATGGCCATTTGTTTTTGATCTACCATTTGTTGAGTTACTGCCTCATCTGCTGATGGTTTTGTTCCATCTGAGTAACCTATTCTACCACCATCAGCTTTATTTTTTCTATATTTAGCCATTTCTTGTCTAATTAAATTATCAGCTTCTTTTAAATCTATATTAAAGTTCTCCATCATTTGACTTCTTTTAGGCATAACATAGTTTTCAAAGATAAATTTTCTTGAAGTCATGTCTTCATCTTCTCCTAATGTGCCCATAATAACTTTAGCTATTTCAGCTGCAGCCATATTAGGTGCATTCTCTGGTATTGGATTTGATGTTGTAGTATCTACTCTTAAACCTTTTGGTAGATCTTTAGGATCGTTCATGCCTTCAGCAAACCCTGCTCTACCACCAATTGACATTAATCCTCTAGACATATCTTTACTGTACTCTGATAAATCAGATTTAATTTGTGCTTCTAATCCGTCAGGATCATTTTCAAAAGTTCCAAGATCATTGTACGCTGTTCTTAATTTTGTCTCTAATGCTGCAATGTTTCTACCTTCTTTAATATCTTGTTCTTCATCTTCATCAAGACCACCTAAAACAGTTCCTAACAAACTTCCTGCTGCTCCTACTTTTAAAGTTTTACCAAGTGTTTTTTCTCCAGATAAACCAGATAAAAATTTAGGTAATTTAAAACCACCGCCTCCTCCTAAAAAAGCTAACGGACCTTTACCAGCTAATCCAAAACCACCGGCTGTTAACAATGCAGCTTTACCAAAATCAGATTTAAGAATGCCTGTAATACCTTTAGCAACACCTTTTACAGCTTTTTTAAGACCACCTAATAATGCTCCTTGTCTGGGTGCAACTTCCATAATTCCACCTCCCATTCTTAACTGTCTTTTCATTAATGATCTAGATATTGGCATAATCTCCTATCTTATTTTGTTTTTCCAAATAAATCAAGACTAGGCATAATGACTTTCACATCTCTTCTGATGTCTTTTTCAGGCACTCCTTTTTTCTTCCATTCTTCATCATTCTTGTACACCTTACCTGTCTTTAAATTACTTATTGTTTCTATTATCTTTTCTGGTTTTATTACTTGCATTACGTTACTACCTCTCTAGGTTTTACCTCTAATATTGATGCTACTACATGTAATTCGTTAGCATCAGCAGCTTGTGCTTTTAAAGCTTCACTTTCTTTTAATACTAAAGGTTGAGTTAATAATTCTACCGTTGTGTTTGATCCAACAGCTTTAGCTTTAAA
>Ga0209645_1000819_pt1 | contig 15808 bp, 14 predicted proteins | sample ETNvirenome_6_30_FD_184070 | JGI IMG/M metagenome (GOLD analysis project Ga0209645, IMG submission 184070) | Marine viral communities from the Pacific Ocean - ETNP_6_30 (SPAdes) (version 2) | ecosystem: Environmental > Aquatic > Marine > Oceanic | place: Pacific Ocean | collected 2013-06-19
CGTTGGTGCCGTTGACCCTCACACCGATCTGACTGCCAGTCTTGTTGAAGAACGCTACTACTATCACATTGGTTGCAGTAGCAATTGGCGTCTGAGCAGTGAAGGCTATCGTGTTACCTGCTGTACTGCTGATCCTGTTTGAACTCAAACCGTCAAGGTCCAACTCTCCATCGAAATCGCTGGCATCAGCGGAACTAAGGGCATAGTCTCGCTTGGGTGATTGGTTGGTCTCGAAGCTCCATATCGAATCCTTGTTGTTGTCGGGTGCCTCGATCTGTCCGATGAACAACGCCCAGTGATTGCCCGAAGCGGCCTGGGTGGTAGTGTCCGACTGTAGATATTCATTCGCTGACTGTACAAACTGTAATGCCTCTAAACTGTTGGCAGTAGTTTTCACCGGAGTGTTGTTCACAGTTATTGTGGCCGTGCCGGTCTTGTCTGTGATCGCTGTTAGGTTTGAACCACTATAACTTGTTGTACTAGTGTCACTAGGATCAAGCCATAGGCTCAAATTTGGTATGTCAATAGAAGGATTGTAATCGCCTCCGTGTGTAATTATGTGTCTAGCAATTCCTAAAGGCATCAATCGACCCTATGAGTAGTTCTTAGCACAGTTACCTAGGAAGTTGGTTCCGTCGTTCACGATAGTGACAACATCTATATCAGCGGCTCCTGTTGAAAGAGTTGGTGCACCACCTGGAAACTTGATCGCAGTAGACGTGTCAGAGCCAAAAGTTGCTGTTCTTGAACCCGAACCGTCTTGTGTGATAATCAGTGTGACTGATCCACCTGTTGGCAGACTTGTAATATTAAATTCTGTACTGTGAGCCAGTGTCACCTTGTGTATGCTGGCCAATGAACAATCAACTGTAATTGTAGAGGATGATGTCAATGTATTAATTTTTTCAATGTAGCCTGCATTGAACGTGAATGAAGACTGTGCTGTAATGCTACCTGTGCCTGATGCTGACAACACTAAATCATCATTGGATCTGTTGGCTTGTATTTCGTTGTCATCCACAGTGATGCCTGGCATCACAATAGTGCCTGTGCCTCCTGGTGTTAGTTCTAAGTTGGCATTTGAATCTGTGGTTATTTTGTTGTCCAACAAGTTCAAACTGTCTATGTCTAATGTGCCTGTGACCAAAACACCACCTGATGTAGTTTCAAACTTTTTAACATTATCGTGATAAAGTTCAACGGCTCCATCGGCAACACCCTTTACAAAAATTTCTCCGCTAGTATCTTTACCAAGTATAACATTGTTGTCACTCTGCAGGTAAAGGCTTCCGGTTCCTGTCTCTCTTACTATTGAATGGCTTCCATTGTGGAATATCTTTAGGTCATCGGCATCACCAAGTCCTACATAGTTGTCACTACTACTGCCATCCGGTAATGATAAAATGGCGTCAACTTTTACTGCACCTGTACCCGCGGCTGTAAGTTCCAGATTGGCGTTTGATGCTGATGTTGTTATTGTGTTGTCTGTGATTGTAATTCCTGCATCAATGTCTAAAGTGCCTAAGACTTTTACTGTACCTGTACCTGCCGCTGTAAGTTCTAGATCGGCATTTGACGCTGATGAAGTTATTGTGTTGTCTGTGATTGTAATTCCGTCATCAATGGTTAAAGTGCCTGTGACACTTGCTCCGCCTTGTTGTACTCTGAATCTTTCTATTAGACCGCCTGATACAGTGAATGTCTTAAAAATTAATTCGTTTGCTGTGCCGCTTGTTCCGTCAAATTTGATGCTGGCTCCTTCAGTTCCTGCATCGCCTAAAAAACTAAGTCCAGGAACATTTGCATTGTCTGTTCTTTGAATCTGAATAATTGGTGTAGCAGAAAGTAAATGTAAATTACTGGTTGTTTGAACAGTACCTGTACCATTCGCAGATAATACTAAATTATCGTTAGATCTTAATGTTGTAATTTCATTCTGAGTTATGCTAATAGTGGCATCACTCAACGTTGAATCATTGTCACTCATAATGTTGAAAGTGCCTGTGACACTGGCTCCACTCTTTGTGACTCTGAATCTTTCGTCCAAAGTTCCATCTTGTACTTTGAAAATAAGTTCTTTGCTGATACCGTTAGTACCGTCCATGTATATCTGTGCTCTTACGTTTCCGCCTGCTTGTTGAAAATCAATACCAGGTGTGCCTGTGTCATTTGTTCTTTGAAGTGTTATTACTGAATTAGTATCTTTAAGGTGTAAGGTTGTGTCTGGTGAACTTACTGAGCCTATGCCAACTTGGCCACCTGCTTTTAGCAGTATGTCACCTGTGCCATTGTTCTCTATTGTGATGTCGCCGTTGGCTCCATCGGCTATTGTTATAGTGCCTGAATTTGTGCCACTGTTTGTGCTGAGTGTTAGGTCACCTGTGCCTTGTGTGGTGATGGTAGCATTGGCATCGTTGTCTCCAACCCTTACTGTGTCACCGTTGAGGTTAACGTTTCCTGTGCCACCTGGTGTTAGATCAAAGTCAGCGTTGCTTGGTGTACTTAAAGTTGATCCAACAGCAGTGATATCTCCTATACTTGATGTTGAAAATGTTCCAGTAATTGTCCCAGTAACATCAAGGTCACCATCAATCACTACATTTTCGTTGATATTGATTGCAGATGAATCTGCGGCACTTAATGTTGTGCCCGACACAGTCATAGCACCTAATACAATTGCTCCTGTGCCGTTGGGTGAAAGTGTGATATCTGCGTTGGTTTCAGTGGTTGCTATGGTACTGCCACTGATGTCTATTCCTTTTGCACCAGCAGTATCTTGTCCTAATAATCCGTATAATTCTGTGGTGTTATCGTTAATCTTCTGCATTGCAACACGGAGAGTATCTCCTTTGCCGTCGTCTGCGGTAGTTCCTATATTGATAACTTGTATTGCCATATTATGTCATTATTTATTTTACTATAAATATGTATGATGCCTAGATTATCCATATACAGACCTGAAAAAGGCAAAGATTACAAGTTCTTTGATCGCAACATTAAAGAATTGTTTCAAGTGGGCGGCACAGACATATATGTCCACAAATACATGGGTCCACATGATCAAGGCGAAACTAATGATGCTACTCAGCCTAGGCGATCTGTGATTGATCATATGAGCATACAAGATTTGTTGTTTTTAGAAAATAGAGACCGCAAATATGAATCTGATGTATACTCTGCAAGAGGTATCTATTCAGTGACTGACGCAGACTTTGATCTCACACAATTTGGTTTGTTCATGCAAAATGACCAACCATTTATTACTTTCCATCAACTGGACATGGTTGAAAGGCTAGGACGTAGATTAATGAGCGGAGATGTGCTTGAATTGCCACACAGAAAAGACGATTACAGTTTAGATGCTGACATGGATGAAACGCTTAAACGTTTTTATCAAGTTGAAGATGTAAATGTGACTGCTGAAGGATTTTCACAAACATGGTGGCCACATCTTATTAGAGCAAGATGCAAACCACTCAGAGATTCACCTGAATTTAGAGACATCATAGGCACAAGGAACGACGAAGAATCAATTGCATACAAACAAGGCACTGGCAGACGTGACCAAGAAATCAATGATGCTATAATTGCCCAGGCAGAAGCAGATGCACCAGAGTCAGGATACAACACACAACCTTTATATGTGTTGCCTGTGGACGACAATGGCAAGATTGCTCTTGTGACTGCTGACGAAACTGATATTGACATGTCAACAGGCAAAATGAAAGCAGATAGAGTCACTGCAAGTCCACGTGGAGATGGTTATCTGCAAGGATATTTGACTGCAGATGGCATAGCACCAAATGGGGAATCATATGATTTTGGTACATCATTTCCAGCGGCTCCAATTGAAGGTTCTTATCATTTAAGAACTGACTATCTACCAAACAGATTGTTCAGGTATGATGGCAGAAGATGGGTGCATCAAGAGGATGATGTAAAAATGACAATGACTAATTTAGACTCAAGAAAAACTTCTAAGATGTCTTTCATCAACAACACCAACATTACTACAAACAAAGATGGTACTACATTGAATGAAAAAAGTGCATTGAGTCAAGCGTTGATAGATAAAGAACGTAAAACACCAACTGAAGACACGGATACTACAACATAATGGCGAACATATCACATTTTTATGATGCACAAATAAGACGATACATTGTTCAGTTTGTACGCATGATGTCAAACTTTCAATACTTGACAGGCAAAGACGGTGACAATAGCACTGACCTAATCAAAGTACCTGTGCGTTATGGCGACATCAACAGACAAGTGGCTAACATACTAAGACAAGGTTCAGAAAATGCTTTGGTAAGTGTGCCACAAATGGCGGCTTACATCACTAATTTAACATACAACAGAGATAGAGTATTAGAACCTACACACATATCAAAGATTCATGTGCGTGAACGTGGATATAATTCTGAAACAAAAACATATGATACCACACAAGGCAATCAACACACCATAGAACGTATAATGCCTGTGCCATTTGATTTGACAATGAACTGTGATTTGTTTTCTAACAACACAGATCAAAAATTACAAATACTTGAACAGTTATTAGTATTATTCAACCCTGCACTAGAACTGCAAACCACTGACAACTGGGTGGATTGGACATCATTAAGTTATGTAGAACTTACAGACATCACATTCTCGTCACGTACAATACCACAAGGCACAGATGATGAAATTGATGTTGCTTCATTGCAGTTTACAATTCCTATCTATCTAACACCTCCTGCAAAAATTAAAAAACTTGGTGTCATTGAAAAAATTGTTGCATCAGTGTATAACGAAGATGCATCAGCAGTTGATGTAAATGGCATAATTGGTGGCGACTTGTTAAGTAGACAAGAAATCACATTTGGCAATTATGGGCTGTATGTTGAAGGCAACAGGGCAAGACTTTTACAAAGCAAAGACCCACTCACTGAATCAAGTGGTGGTGATGCGGCACATGTTTCACCTACAAGAGAAACTGCAAAAACTGACACTCAGTTGGTGTATGGAAGAGAAATTCCATGGGCAAAAGTGTTAGGTGTGTATGGAAAAATTACAGCTGGATTATCCAAAATTAAACTAGAAACAGCAATAACAACTGCACAAAACGAAGATACTATCACATATGTCACAGGTACAATTGCAGAGCATCCAACAGAAGCTCATCAGCTATTGTTCACAGTTGATGCAGATTCAATACCAACTGATAGTGTGCCACAGTTTACAAAAATTATTGATCCAACACAGACAAAGCCAACAGGTTCGGAAGTAGATGGTCAAAGATATCTTATTACACAACCAATTGGTACTTCATTACACGACATTAAGATTAATAAGATAGAACATGATGGTACCGTCACTGCCACAGTCACATGCGATCTTGCACATGGGTTAGCAGTTGGTGATACCGTAAGAATTACAGGAGCCGATCCGGCTTATTACAATGGTACTATAGGTGTTTCAACTGTTCCTAGCACCACAACATTTACATACAAGACAGTGATACCAACATCAGCGGCGGCAAGTTCATCAGTACCAACTGCTGACACAGATAAAACCACAGCGGCTGGTGGAATATATGTTGACATTACCAATGTAGTATCGCCAGCAGTAGGAAGTGTTGGATTGGGTTCCACAATTGTTGGACAAACCAACAGAGGTCCAAGTGCATGGGGTAATCTTGTTGCATCAGAGTCTGACATAATCCAATATAATGCTGACACAGACAAATGGAACGTAGATTTTGATTCATCAAATGTAAGCAATGTGCAGTATGCAACCAACAATACTAGTGGTGTACAGTTCAAATGGACTGGCACACAATGGCAAAAATCTTGGGAAGGAGAATATGCTCCTGGTGATTGGGTGCTTGACCTTTAATACAATATAAATTATAATAACTTATGACTGATATAGTTTGCAGTGGAGCATTATTCTATGCCAAAGATACCAAACGTTTCATGTTAGTGCAGAGAGCAAACAAAAAACATCAAGGACAATGGGGCATCGTTGGTGGCAAAGCAGAAGGCAAAGAATTGCCTATAGAAGCACTCAAACGAGAAATCAAAGAAGAAGTAGGTGATACACCTAAAATACAAAAGTTTATTCCATTAGAAATGTTTCAAAGCACAGATCAAAAGTTCTTTTTCAACACTTATGTTTGTGTGATTGATCATGAATTTGTGCCAAAGCTCAATGGAGAACATTCAGGCTATTGCTGGATTGTTATGGGAGCATGGCCAAAACCATTGCATTCAGGATTGCTGAAAACAGTTCAAAATAAAACTATCAAATCAAAATTACAAACAATATTAGATATAATTGTTTAGATATCAGTTGTTGGTTTACCACTAAGATATTCTTTGGTCATGATGCCAACAAATATTTCTATCATATCACCGTTAGGCGAAACTGTTGACGCTGACCACAATTCTCCATCTAGGCCAGGAATGTTCAAAAATCTTGGAAACACTTTTTGTTTCACAACTAATTTTACTAAAAATCCATTTGCGTTTGAAATACAAATGCCTCTTTTGAGTGCGTCTAACCAGATGATATCAGCTTCTTGCACAGAAGTTTCAGTGCCTAATTGGTACAAAGCCGCAGTGACAATCAGTGGTTGTATGTCTTGGCACATGGTATCTACTGTGACAAAATCATCTGGTTGCCATCTATGTTCTGTAGATTGTGCATAGTTCAATGTGGCATACACCATGGCAAGAAAAGTTGTGACCAATACCATACCTGTAAGAGTTTTTAAAAATTGCTTCATTATAGTAATTATGGTGAATTATACTTTTATTAAAGTACGATGAAACTTGATAGATGTGTTTGCCGCATGTGATGCCGCTCTGAGTCTAACATTGCCTGAATCAATGTCGGCACTAAATGTAAGCAATGGTGATGTGCCACTGTTTACAACACCATACTGTGAAATGTATGCTGTGGTACCATCATGCATGATAATAATTTTGCCTGCTTCATAACCTGATGTTGAGTCTCCAGTTGCTCCACCTTCTGTGTTAGTTGCACTATACACATACTCGCCTGATCTAAACGTAGCCGCTGTAAAAGTGTCTACGTCTTCAACTGCAGAATCAAGGTCTGCGTTTTCTCCTGCTGATTGCGATGAAAAGCCTTCCATGTCCACTGCATCTGCTTGAAGAGTGCCCAACACATTTACGCCTTCTTCAATTTGTAATGTGCTTGACCCCAGTGTTTTTACTACACCAGCTACCACTAAATTATCGTTGATTAACACACCAGTTGAATCAGTTGATGTAATTGAGTTAATGTCGAAGTTGTTCACGGACAATGTGCCAGATATGTTCACTGAATCATTAATTTGAATTGCTGTTGAATCATTTGATGACAGTTGATTAGTTTCTAATGTTGGTATGTGTGCGGTGCCAGTCACTCTAAATCCATCATCAATCAACACTTCTGTTGAATCTGATGAAGCAATTGAGTCCAGTGTTATAATGGTAGAATCTAATGCAATGTTAACAATTTTAGATGATGATGTTGATGTTGTTATACCATTACCACCCGAAAATTGAAGCACATCTGAGCCAACTGTCATTGTAAAAGTAGCAGAATCGTCACCGACTACTTGTAGTTCTAGATCATCAGCCTTTGCTAATTTACTACCACCAGCAGTGGATCCGTCATGTACTCTTAATGTTTTATTGGTTGTATCAACTGTGATCTCAGCGTTAGATCCTGTAAAAGAATCATTTTGTGAATTTGTTCCTCTTCTAAATTGTACTGTACTAGGCATGCAATATTTATGCTCCTACATGTGTTTCAGATGCACCAAAGTCTGTGGTTGTCAAAGAACCAATTGGCTCCATGCAATCATATAGTGTCACAAGACTAACATTGAATGCATCAACTGATGCACTTTGTCCAACAAAATCTTCACCATCGTTGAAATCAGTTGCTGATGAATCTGAAGAACTTGTAAGTGGAAAAGAACCAGTTGTGCTGTTTGGAAATCCGTTTTGTGCAGAATTATCATTGAAATAACCTAAATTAACAACATCATCGTTGTTACTTGGATTAGCCACACCAGTCACTCTTTCACCACCAAATGATACTGCTGACGATCCTTCTCCAAGTATTGAACCAGTCACATACAATGTGTCATTGATTAATACACCTGTTGAATCAGTGGATGCTATGGTGTTTACATCCAACGCACCACCAACTGATAGTGCCCCAGACATATTAACTGCTTCATTGATTTGTATTGCTGATGAATCTGTTGAAGAAATAGTGTTGATGTCTATACTGTTGGCAGACAATGTGCCACTCACATTGAGTCCTTCGTTGACTTGTATTGCAGTTGAATCTGTTGATTGTAAAACGTTTGTGTCTACTGTGGATGCTGTGATTGTGCCACTTGCTGTTAAATTTCTTAGTCCTGATGCCACGTCAGCTGACGCATCTAGTACTAATGCTTTATTAGCCAACCCAGCCCCATTTGTTATGCCATCTAATTTTTCTAAATCCGTTTCGTTTATATCTGCATCACCAATAATAAAAGATGTGCCTGCTGTGACACTTCCGTTTGCTTGAATACTGCCATTTACATTCAATCCTTCGCCTATTTGTATGAACGATGATGTACTGTTTATAATGTTATGAACATCTAGTACTGATATCTGTACAGCACTTGAATCATCTGGTATGATTTCATTTACTGCTACTTTGTCTTTGAATACTACTGCTGTTGAACCTTCTGCTTTAATGTCACCTGACACAAATAAACTGTCATTGATAAACACACCTGAAGAATCTGATGATGCAATTGTGTTGACATCTAGTGTGCCACCCACAGATAATGCACCTGAAACGTTGACAGCATCGTTGATTTGGATTGCTGTTGAGTCGTTGGATGCAATTGAATTTACAAATATATCATTGTCTAGTGTGATTGATAGTGTTTGTGAACTTGATGTTGATGTTGTAATAGAATTATCACCGCTGATTTGTAAAGTTTGGCTAGCCAATGCAACCACCATTGATGTTGAGTCATCACCTCTGATGTCTAAGTCTCCGCCAGCCGCCGCAAATTCAAATGCATTACCTGCCGCATTAACTCTCAGTGTTTGTAAAGCACTCCCTAAACTTGAAAGTCCTGTGCCCCCATTTGCTACAGGTACTGTCTCTCCTGTTTGGAATTCACCTAAACCAGTGGCTGTGCCGCCACTATCGAATACTACTCTTACGGGTGTTTTATCTGCCATGTACTGTATTTATTGACTAAAATTGAAATAAAGTAACCGAGTCTTGCGACTCAATATCATTGCCATCTGATAATGTAAATTTTTGTCCTGCCGCTGTGTACACGGGTTCTGTGTCAACTGTTGCATTGAATTCTAGTGTTAAGACAGCAGTTGTGTCTAGTATTTGAGCATCAGTCAATGATGAACTACCGTCAGTAGTAAAAACTTTAACCTGTTGGATTGGCCTTGGAGCTGTGCCTGATGTTGCACCTTGAATTTGTATTGGGTTGTCCTGTACTTTACTGCCTGTAGGCAAAACAGCACCACTTGCCGCTATGGTAAGAGCGCCTGTACCATCTGATGAAATTGTTGCTCCGCCAAGGTCAACTGTGGATGCCGCAACATACAGAGTATCCCATCTACGTGATGGACTGCCCAGTTGATACACACCGTCTTGTGATGGTATTAAATTGCCTGCAATTTCAATGCCTGTGCTTGAATCTTCTGTGCTGATTGCAGTTCCTTGAATGTTGAGTCCTTCAACTACCACAGCACCAGTGCCACCTCCTTGTAATGTTAGGTCAGCGTTAGATGGTGCAGACAATGTTGATCCAACCGCAGTAAGATCCCCTAAGGAACTGCTACTACCACCACCACCTGTAGTTACTAATGTACCACCTGGTGTCACACCATCACCTATCCTTAATTCACCTGTGACTGTGTCATGAAACAGATAAGTGTCTTCTACTATTGCAGTAGAGGCATCTTGTGCTTTGTAACTGCCTTTTATTTTACGGTAGGCCATATACCGTATTTATTTGGAATTTATAGGAATCCTTTTGGGAAGTAATTTTTGTCTTGTGCTTTAGCGTCGTCTTGTACGTCTTCGTCTTTGGTGATTGCATCTATGTGATCAGAGTCTTTGCCTTGTTCAGCTTTTTCAAGTTCAAGTTCTTGTTGCAAAGGTGATATCATTGAACTTGGGTCTTCTTCTTGCCCAAGTTTTTCGTCAGTTTCTGGTTTTTCAGTTTCTACTTCATCAGATTGAACTTTGTTGCCAAAAACTGACTTCAACTTTTCGATTTCGTCATCAGAATCAAATGTGCCGTCTATAACAATTTTGAAGTCTTTGAAACGCATATCGTATTTATCGCACAGTGATACTGTGCGATATGATTATAAGTTTATTCTGCACACAGCAAGAACTGTGCTTTCGCCTTCTGCATCTGTGCTTTCTAACGATCTTCCAATAGTGTTTGAACTGTTAGCTTCGCCATCTAGTGCTTGTCTTGCCACACCAGGTGTGCTAGACTGGACTAGTTTAGCGCCTTTTCCTACTGCACCTGTCACTCTAGTTGGAATTCTGCCTGTCATACAAATGAAAGGATGTGTTGAGTCTGAGTATCCTTCAACGTCATTCATCATAAATGCCGCAGTATTTGTTGAGCTTACAACACCAAAGAATGTGTCGCCTGCTTCACCACTGTTTACAGTGATTTCGTTGTCTCCGCCTATTTTCACCACAGTTCCTGGTGGGTAAATTGCATCAGCATGATATCGTTCTGCAACGTCCGAATATTGTGCCGCTGTTGCTGTTGCTTGAACAGTTGCTGTCGAAAATGTAATACCACCTGATTTGTCAGCCGCTGTCGCAGTGGTTGTGCCCATTGCAAATTTGTCTGCTGATTCGTCCCAAATAATACATGCATTGTTACCTGTAGAACCACGTTCAAATATGAATCCAATGTCGTTACCTGATGATGATATACCTGAGTTAAGCTCAATCATGTTGTCAGCGATTGTAGTGTTAACTGAGTTGTTTGTAGTTGTTGTACCGTTAACTGTTAAGTTACCTGTCACAGTTAAAGCTCCTGAAACTGTACATGTGCCTGTGTTGTTGATGTTTAAAGCGCCTGAAGAAGCAATGGTTAAATCAGTACCATCACCTTCGATCTTTTCACCATCATTACCAAATGTAAGTCCAATGTCTGCAGGAATGTTAACATCAGCACCTGCTGTCAAGTTGATGTCACCAGTGCCAGCTGGAGCTAGATCTAGGTCACCATTTGAATCTGTTGTGATTGATCCATCTGATAGAATGTTTAAATCACCAATTGCTAATGCACCAGTAAGTGTTGTTGTGCCACTCACTAGTAAATTGTTAGTGACTACGGTGTTACCAGTTGCTGTGATAGTACATAATCCTGAAGAAGCAATGGTTAAGTTTGTACCATTACCTTCAATTTTTTCACCGTCATTACCAAATGTCATGCCAATATTTGCTGGCACATTAATGTCTGCTCCTGCTGTGAGGTTGATATCACCTGTGCCTCCTGGTGCTAGTGTTAGATCAGCATTGGAATCAGTTGTGATTGTGTTGTCTTGCAAGTTTAATGAATCAATTTGCACAGATGTTAGCCCTGTAAGAGCCGCATCCAATGCCGCAGTCAGTGTGTCACCTGATCCACTTGTTGTGATGTTGGCACCACCTGCAATTTTTAAATCGTCATTTTCTATTGTGACAGATGCCGCACTTGAATCATCTCCAATTACTGTTAACAAACCAGCCGCCGCTGTTTGTGTGTCTACGTATGCTTTGATTGATTGTTGTGTCGCTAGTGCTGTGGCACTATTTGACGTCATTGTGTCTTCGTCTACAATTGATGTTACCTCTGTGGAACTACCAATTATTAAACCATTTTTAACTTTGAAACTTCTAGTTGTCATTGGTTCACTCTCCCCTATTATATACGCACTTTATTTTTTAAATGTGCTACGATATTTATTTGTTTTGGTAAATTCTAATCTGATTCGATATATTTTTTGCCGGTCAACTGTTCTATGTCTTTGATCATTTGTTCCATGTTGACTCGCACAGTTTTTCCTGTGTTGACATTGCGTGAATAATATTCCCATTCACCTTGTTCATTGTGTGGAGATATTTTGGTCACGTTGCCTGCTTCATCTCTCACAAACACTTCAGCACTGGATGTCACGTCTTTTGAATAAATGTGAGCATTATTTGCCACAGTTCCTGGATCTGAACCAACGGTCAGGCTCAGTGCTTGGGTAAACGTTTTAACGCCTGTGACTGTGTCAGCGCCAGACTTGGTCACAACTGCATCAGCTGATACACCTCCACCTGTTCTTTTCACTCCAATACGATAGCCATTGACTACTAAGTTAGTGGTTGCACCAACCCCCCTCAATCTTATTGTAGTGTTATCATAGTCTGTGGTATACGTGATTAGTTGTCTTGAACCAGTGGTGACAATGCCAAATTCTGAGTGTACAACGGTATCGCCTACACCATCACCAACCACATAAATGTCGGATATTTGGTATTCTGCTCCGCCAACACCAGCTGGTGCTTTGACTGTGTTAAGATAGTGTGCCATTTGGAAAGTTGTGTCTTGGTCTTTGCTGTTTTCGAATGAGTTGATGGTTTCGATCGCAGAATCAACATCTGTGTTGGTTATGATGTCAACATTGGTTCCTGATACCGCTGTTTCTGAATCTTTAATCATTTTTTTGTAAATTTTAATCACAGTATTTGCCGCAAAACTTGTGCCCAACAATCTTATGTTGCCACCGTTGATGTCAACATCATATGATGCTATATCAGTTTGTGTTGAATCATGTCCTGCGTGTGCAGTTGTTAATCTTCCGTATTCAGTATGATAAGCAGTACTGCCATCATGCACACAGTTGATGGTGACAATTTCAAAACCTGATGTTGAATCATCACCTGCATTGTATGCCATAATTAGGTATTGCACACCTCTATATGTTGATGCACTGGTAGTGTCTAGTGCCGCTTGAGCTGAGTCAAGGTCTGACACTAAAGTTAACCCGGTGTTGTCACTTGAAGAATCAGCTTCACTGTTGTCACCCATTGCAGTTCTGAATGCTGAGAAACTGCTTGTATTGGATGTGCCAGTAAATCTCAACCTTGCTTTGCCACCTTCAATATCACTTGTGAATGTTCCTAGTGGACTTGACCCTGTGTGAGTCACACCATAGTTATTGATAAAACAATCACCACTGTTGTGAATTAGATGTATGGTGCCAGTTTCAAATTCACCACTAATTTCATCAAACACAACATATTCATATCTTGCACCCCAAAATGTTGAAGTTTCAAAATCATCCACAGTCACTATGTTTGTGGTCATTTGTGTTTTTGATATAACCGCTGTGTTGGATGTGTCTGCAGAACTAGAGTCTGAGTCTACACTGACCTGTTGAAAACTTGATCCATTGTGAAATTCAAGAGCACTGGTGGTGCTGTTGTATCTGATCATGCCTGCTGAACCTGATGGTCTTTGAGCAGTTGTACCAATTGGCATAATGGTAGCACCAGTGCCAATCATTTCTACCATACCAGTGCCAGCTGGATCTAAAATTAAATTGCTGTTGCTGGTTGTAGTGCTGATGAAGTTATCGTTGATAGTGATGTTGCTGTCTACAACAAGTTCACCATCATCATAATCTCTGAATTGTTTAAAGTTAGAACCATCATAGTATTCTACTCTGTTGTCTGTAGAGTTGAACCTAAGTGTACCGGTTGTGTTGTCTGTTGGTCTTTCACCAGTAGTACCACGTGGTAGTCTAATGCCGCCACCGATTGGATCTCGTTTGACAAAACTTCGACCAACTGTGTTTGTTCCTTTGCTGAATCGTCCCATGTTACAGGTCCAATTTGCTGACTGTCATTATCACTGAACCCGAAGAATCGTTTTGTTGGGCTTGTAGTGTATCTCCTGATCCTAGTATTAATTTTTCTGTGTCAATCACGTAAGTGTCTTTGGCTGTGATTGATAATTCTTTGTATACAATGTTTGCGTTAGTAGTTGAATCTCCTACGTTACCATCGTTAGCACCTTCACCGCTCTGACATAAAAAAATGTCCACAGTTGCAGTTTCAGTGGTGTTGTTGCATAGGTAAATTGAAGTGATGGCTGTGCCTGCACTTGCACCTGTTACGATAACAGCGGGAGTAGAAGTTAAATTTGTGTTTGTTATTGCCATTAAAAAATCAATCCAAATATTTGTGCTTTTGCTTTACTAACCAGTTCCCCTGAACTAGTTGTATTTACATAAAAAAGGCCAGTTCCGCCACCGCTCTGTGTTTTGCTGTATAGGTGTGTTTCACCTGATACTGCTGTGGGATCTGAACCTTGATTGGTGAATTTAGTAAAATCATCAAAATGTATTTGTCCAGCTGTGTTTGCCGAAATTTTCAAATCAGCATTACTGTCATTGGTTCTTAGTTCGTTACCTGCAATTGTTATTTGATGAAAATTTATTTCTGTTGATGGGATTTGCACCCATTCAACTGTAGAATTAAAAACTATTTTTCCTGTGCCACTGGCATTCAACACCAAATCATCATTTGATCTTTTGGCACTGATTTCGTTGTCTGTGATGTCGATGCCATCAAAGGATACACCTGTTGCTGTGCCTTCGATGTTAGCCACAATGGTTGCTGTACTGCTGTCAGTGATTGAAGTTGAGCCTGCTTCAGAAGTTGTAAGAACTGCTTTGAATTTGTCGTCACCTTCGTTCCAATAAAACGCGGCATTGTTTGCTGACCCACGTTGTACCAGTAAGCCTGCATCTTCGTCTGCACCACCTGAATTGTCTTTGTTGAGTTCAAGAATTGAATCTGAAATTTTGAGGTTAGTAGTTTCTACATAAGTGGTTGTACCAGTTACAGACAAGTTGCCCGATATGTCAACATCAACTACACCTGCATTTGTGATTGTTGCATTTAAAACTGACCCAGTTTGTGACCCATCGGCGCTCATTACCTCTAGTTTGTAGGGTGTTTTTGTTCTGGTTGTGCTCATTACTACTATTTATACTAATATAGAACAAGGGCATGTTGCCACGCCCTTGTGTCAAATAGATTACTGAGTATCTAGGTTTACAAAACCTGAAGATGCTTGACCTTCGTCTGTTGCTTCTGCTAGTAATGTAGCTCCAAAGAATTTTGAAGTTGATCCAGAATCAGAAGAGCATTGAACTCCTCTGTTGTAGAACTTGCTAACATAGTAAACAGTTGAATCACTGCCAATTGCTTGTACACAAAACTCACCAGATGATAATGATCCCGGTGCTTTTGGAGTAAGTGTCAACACGCCATCAACATTTGTTGATCCATCTGATGATGTACCATAAATTTTGAAGCTAGATGAACTTCTTTGTTTTGCAATGTACATGCCTGAGTCAGTTGCTACTGAAACAGTTGAGTCATGTGCAGAGTCTTGAGTTGCTGTGAAAAAAGCACCAGTCACTTCAATTAAGCCTGAGCCAGTTCCACCTCTACCACCAGTTGTGTGTCCATTTGATGAACCACCTGCGTTTGGTATGTTACCTTTTTGTATTCGGATTGGTCGTCCCATTTTGTTTTCTCCTATATAGAAGCCCAATGTAGATTCTATCTACTACGCGGAGGGTACCGCATAAGTCCAACAACCTAAATGTTGCTGGCACACTTGAGTTATTGTATTTATTGGAGTTCTACAAATTGTTTCACTGGCACACCGCTGTCTAACACAATTTGT
>Ga0209645_1000820_pt1 | contig 15798 bp, 28 predicted proteins | sample ETNvirenome_6_30_FD_184070 | JGI IMG/M metagenome (GOLD analysis project Ga0209645, IMG submission 184070) | Marine viral communities from the Pacific Ocean - ETNP_6_30 (SPAdes) (version 2) | ecosystem: Environmental > Aquatic > Marine > Oceanic | place: Pacific Ocean | collected 2013-06-19
GCTGGGCTGCTACAAAGATTGGTGACAGGTCGTGTTCTTTGGCTGGTAAAAACACTGAATCTGAGGAGTCCCTTTACGGCGACGAGTAAGGGTAACGTATGGCAACTAATTACCCTAGTAGTTTAGATACTTCTACTCAGCAACCGACTATTGCTGCGTCGGATGAGATGGATGATTCTGGTAAGGAGCATGATGTTGTTCATACGAATCATTCTGGTGCGATTATTGCGTTAGAAACTAAGTTGGGTACTGGTGATTCTAATGCTACGGCTAACGCTGTGCTTATAGGTACTGGTTCTGGTACGTCTGAATGGGATACTTCTCCTACGTTTAAGGGTGCGGTGACTGTCGGAGTTGATGACACAGGGCATGATGTAAAGTTTTTTGGTGCTACGTCTGGTAAGTATTTTGAATGGGATGAGTCAGCAGATAGAGTGAACATTGAAGGAACTTTGCGCTTGGCACTTCATAGTTCAACAGACCATGACGCTGCGACTTTGATTTGTGGTAACAATACTGACACTACTCCTGATGGGAATTGGAACGGTCATTTTGTTGTTGATGGTAACGGATACGCAGGAGGCATTTCGCTTGACGGAAGTGCTATGTGGGTTGGACATAACTCAAGTGCGAGAGCGCTTTATTTTGCAACAGATGAAACTATGCGTGTAAACATTACAGGTGCTTCTGGATATTTGTATCATGGAACAACAGGAGGAGATGATTTTCCCAACACAGATGGTTATTTTAGTGTCAAGGCTGGAGATCGTGTTGCCGCAGCATTTTATAGGGAAACTACTGTTAGTACTAGAGATTTGATTTATGGATTATCAGATCATTCAGCTACAGGAACAATGCACTTTCGTGTTGAATGTGACGGTGATGTAGATAATAAAAATAATTCTTATGGTTCTATATCAGACGAACGTTTAAAAGAAAACATTACAGATGCTAGAGATTATTACGAAGATTTACGTAAGTTAGAAGTAAAGAATTTTAATTTTTGTAAAGCTGTAAGAATTGAATATGATCGTGACGAACACGGAGAACCAATTCAAAGTAGCAAAAAAGTTTCACTTGTTGATACTACTGTAGAAAGTAGAAACAAATTACTTGGTCTTATCGCACAGCCAACAGAACAAGTAATCGCAGGTTTAGTAAAAACAGATGATGAAGGGTACAAACACATTAGGTATTCAGTGTTAGTTCCTATGTTGCTTCAAATGTGTCAAAAGATGGCTGATAAAATAGAAGCATTGGAGGGGTAGTGCGTGGCTGGCGTAGCATACCGTACCTCAACAGACTACAGAAACTCTGGGGCTTACCGACAGTCAAGCGTTACCGTATCTCCTTCAACAATAGCGTGTACTGCGACTGTACCGGCTGTAACCGTGACAGCCTTTGCGAATGTTGCCGCTGCGGTGATTGCAGGTACGACAACTGTACCTGCTACGACTGTAACAGGGACAGCTAGTGTAACCCCTAGCGTTATAGCGACTAGCGCTACTACGCCATCAGCTACCATATCAGGCACAGCAAGCGTAGCTCCTAGTGTTATCGCTGGTGTTGCTACAACCCCATCTGCGACTATATCTGGCACAGCGAGTGTAGCCCCTAGCGTCATTTCTACGGCTGCTACAACGCCTTCTGTGACCGTTACAGGTGACGCTGGTATAGCACCTTCAGTGATTGCTGGAACGTCTACAGTGCCGTCTGTGACTGTTAGCATGGACCAAAACATAACAGCTACTGTTATACAGGCAACTACGTCTATAGATCAACTGTTATTCCATCGTAAATACGTTCCTGTGTTTGAAAATACAGTACCTACGTTAGATGTAACACCGTTTCCTGTTAATAGTCCTGCTAGGAACTTGCGGAGATTCTATCCTCCAACGGCTAGAGGGGTTAATATATTTATATTAAACGATGGGTCAGTAACGACCCGACAACCGGCAGATGTAAGTACAGTTTCTCGGACAATATATGGTGGGCATGAATCCCCTACTGATTTAACGCAAGATGAATTGGACTCGTTAGCAAATGCAGGATATGAAACAGAGGTAGTAGGCTATGCCACGGTATGACTATAAATGCAACAGATGTGACAACGTTGAAGAAATAATACATGGCTTTAATGATGAGCATTCGTTTCATTGCGTTGATTGTGGGCAGGCAATGATTAAACTTATTTCAGGTGTGAACATTGCGCCTTCTGCTATGCCTTCTCGTAACTCTGTAATTGATTTAGACGCTACGAAGAAAGCTGAGAAAGCTAAAGATGCTGACATGTCTGCATATAAGCGTTTGCGCAAGAGTGGTGTGCAACCTAAGTCTATTAACGGGTCAGCACATTTAGAGAAGCACGCTGAAACTAAGAGCGAAATTCAAGCAGGTCGTTTGTATTCTAGTGATGCGAGTAGGAAAGAAAGCGAAAGACTTATGGATAGTATTGAGGCGTTATGACGGCACAAACGTGGATAGATGAAACAAAGAACTTGTTGCTAACTGACTATGTTGAGGAATGCGACACGTTAGGCACAACGTTAAACACTACTGAAACGACTGTTAACTTTACGCATGACACGGCAGGGATAGTAGCCGGAACGATTATTGAAATAGGCACTGAACTAATGTACGTGTTTAGTGTTAACGCTACAACAAACGATGCTACTGTTCGGCGTGGCTTTCGTGGCACGACTGCTGCTTCTCATACCGCAGGTGATCTGGTTACTGTTAACCCTAAGTTCCCTGCACAGCTTGTATTAAACGCCATTAACGATGAGTTAGCTGACCTGTCATCGCCTCAGAATGGTTTGTATCAGATGAAAACAGTGTCGTTTACGTACAATGTGTCGCAAGATGGGTACAATTTGACGGGTGTAACTGACGATATACTATCTATCTATCAGGTAACCTACGCTGATTTAGGGTCTGAAGACGCTGAACCTGTGTTACCTACGTGGACTTTGCGTCGTGACAGGGACACTAGCACCTTTGCTTCAGGCTATGCGCTGGTGTTACATGATGACGCTACGTCTGGGCAAGCAGTCAGAGTGCAATACAAGACAGGATTTACTGCGTTAGCTGCTACTTCAACTGCGTTAAGTACTGTTGGTTTGCATTCACAAGCCTACGATTTGCCTCCGTTAGGAGCTGCTTTGAGGTTGATGTCTACACGACCTGTTCGGCGTGAGTTTATAGATGAGCAGGGGTCTAGTCGTAGGGCTGATGAGGTTCCTTCTGGGGCTGTGTCTGCTTCTATGCGTGACCTTAGAGCGTTACGGGATACAAGGATAAACGCTGAGGCTACACGTTTGGATACGCAATACCCGATGTATTGGATGCGGTCAGGTGGTAAGACACAAAACTCTGTGTATAGAGGGGTGTAAATGGTTCATAAAGCCGAGCGTTTACCTGTTACGCTGACGATTGGTAGCACTGAACGCAAGTACAACATAGAGGTTGAGCAGTATAGGCGTACTGCTGTGCCGTTGTTGCGTGAACAACGTGACTCTTCTACTGAGGCTGGTGAGCAGTCTATTAATAACCAGTTTTGGTTAAGGTCGCAAACAAATTGGGAGTTAGGGGCTGGGCAACAGTTCTTTGATAAACCTAAGTCTGATAGGAGTAGGTTCTTTTCGTCTTCGGGTGTTGATGTGTGGACTGAGGGTCAGTTTTCGTTGTTGCCTTTGTCTGAGACTAAGAACAATGCGTTGTCTTTAACGAACGTCATTATGAAAGTGTTCCGTAAGGTAGATGGTGGCGCTGACCACATGTATGTTGCTTCGGGTAGTTCATTGTATTATGCGACTAACTTTAGTGCTGCTGATGGGTCAGTGACATGGAATACGATGAGTGCTCCTGCTTCTGGTAGCGCTGAAACTATTACAGACATTACGTCTGATGGAACTAGCGTGTACATAGCGTATGGAAGCGCACGTGTTCCTACTAAACAAACGTTAGGTGTGACTACAGCACCAGCTAATTTTGGGTCGTTAAACCCCGACTATTTGCGTGTTGTAGGCGGTAGATTGTTTGGAATAGATGGCACAAACATTGCTGAATACAATGGAAGTGGGGCTAAGGTATCAAGCAGTTTAGATTCTACGTTACTTGACGGAGAATGGGTTGCTGTATCTGCTGGACCAGCAGGGTTTTACGCTGCGAGTAACACAGCAGGAACAGGAGCTGTAAGTTTTATTCCTATTGGTGACACTGATGGGTTGTTGCAGGAACCACAGCAAGTAGCTGAACTACCTAGAGGTGAAGAGATTAACGAAATGATTTCTTACGGAGGGTTTGTAGCGCTTGCAACCACAAAGGGTTTGCGTTTAGGGGCTATAGATACGAACAGAGGGTCTATAACGTATGGTCCTGTTATAGAAGACGCTGGTGAAGTGTACAGTTTGACGGCAGATCAAAGGTTTATATGGTTTGGTGGCAGTTCAGGTAAGTTGTACAGGGCTGACTTGTCACGCTTTACTGAAAGTCTTGTGCCAGCATGGGCTAGTGATTTGTTGTCAGTTGGTGACGGCAATAGTTTAGGTAACGTTACGTATGTTGCTAGATCAGGTGGCAAAACATTCTTTGTAGATGCAGGTAACGGAGTGCAGGGTGAGCAGTCGTTAGGGCATTTAGTGGCATCGGGGACAATAATTATCGGTGATATTAAGTGGAACACGCAGTTTAATAAGGTGTTACGTACTCTTGAGATACGTTCAGCACCTGATTCTGTGGTGTCTGCTGTGCGTACATGGGCTGATGCTAACGTGGCTTGGGGTGACCCTGACGAGTTTTGGGTGGGTCAAACAGCTACAGTAGGTGGCGACATAACCGCTACGGTAACGAACGATAACAATAATTCTATTACTACGGCTGCTTTAGCTAACAAAACGAAGGTAAATGTTGCGGCTAGTGACGGCACAGAGTTAGTTCCTACACTGTCTGAGTCGTTTAGGTTACAGTTTAATCTAAGAAGAGATGATGTAGCTAACTCAAGTAGTGGGGTGGCGACTGCTGGACCTATCATAGAGTCATGGCGAGTAGAAGCATTCGCAGCTCCTTCCAGAGTAGACGAGATAGTGTTACCTATAATGCTTAAGGCTAGGGTAGCTACGTCACGTGGCATGGGGTCAGCAGCAGCGTACAACACTAAAGATGAGTATGAAGCGTTGCGTTCAGCGATGCTTAACAAGGAAGTTGTTACATATCAGGAAGGCTCACGGTCAGATAGCGTAGTCATTGACCAGATACAGATGTCTGCGGAGAAATTATCTGATGATGGTAATTGGTGGGAGGGTACATGCACTCTCCGGCTACTTACAGTACCATAGAGTATGGCTAAAATTCTGTATTACGATATAGAAACAGCACCTAATTTGTCGTATGTGTGGGGTCAATACCAGCAAGACGTAATTGAACATGAGCGTGAATGGTACATGATGTGTGTGTCGTATCGTTGGGAGCATCAGAAACGCACGCATGTATGTTCGCTAGTTGATTTCCCTGAAGCCTATTTGGAAGACCCTGAGAATGATTACCATGTTGTTAAGAAACTTTGGGAGTTATTTGAAGAGGCTGACATTGTTATAGCGCATAACGGTGACAAGTTTGATATGCGTAAAGCTAACGCTAGGTTCGTGAAGCATGGGTTAGGTCCGCCTGCACCTGTCAAGTCTGTTGATACGTTGAAGGTAGCTCGCAGGTATTTCATGTTTAATTCAAATCGTTTGAATCATGTGGGACAGCACTTGGGGCTTGGTCAGAAGGTAGATACGGGTGGCTTTCAGACATGGGCTGGCTGTATGCGTGGCGATATGAAGGCTTGGAAGACAATGATTAAGTACGCTCGGCAGGATGTGGACTTGTTGCGTGATGTGTATTTGACGTTGCGACCTTGGATGACGAACCATCCTAACCTCAACATACATACAAGGGAACATGCGTGTCCTACTTGCGGTTCATATAACTTGCAACGCAGAGGTTTCAGGACAACGCAAACAAGTACGTATCAGCGTTGGCAATGCAATGATTGTAGGTCGTATAGCAGAAGCAGGTTGGCTGAAAAAACAGAGAAACCCTCTATAGTTCCTTAGCGTTTAGTTGTACTGTGGGTAGATGGCTCGCTTTTTCTTTGTCCTGTCACGCATATTGTTAGCTTCCATGTTTGTCATGGCGATAATCAGTCCCGTGTCAGCACAAGAGAGCGAGCCTGAGACAACGTGTGCAGATCAAGAAGAGGAAAACAATACTGCATGCACTGTGCATGTGAATGATTATGATGCTCCGCCTGTAGTGTATATGACAGTCGCTGAAGATCAGACTGCTGTTGAAATCATTACCTATACGTCATTGACATGCGATAATCATGGCTTAGAAAGCATCTACGCCGACCCTTACCTCATATTATATGACAGTGATGGGACAATTATTGGTGAAGATGACGATTCAGCGAGCCACAATGACGGTTCTAACATGTGTTGGGACAGTTATTTGAACCTTACGTTAGATGCAGGGGACTATGAATTGTCAGCTACTGCATACGATGAGGAAACTATAGGAACGTATACGTTAGAGTTCTCTGGTGTGAGCTGGTCGTTGTCTAATGACCCTGAGCCTGCGCCTGACCCTGAACCTACTCCAGAACCAGAGCCTACGCCCGAACCAACTCCTGAGCCTACGCCTGAACCTGTAGAGCCTACGCCTGAGCCAGACCCTGAACCGGAACCAACGCCTACGCCTGAAGAGGAAGTTGAACCTCCCGTAGATGAGCCTATTCAAAGTCCCACTCCTCTCCCAGAAGAACCAGAAGAAGAGCCAGAACCAACCCCAGTGTGGGAACCCCCCATAGAAGATACATTGCCAGACCCAGAGCCAATTCTTCCATCACCATTTGAAGAAAACCCGTTGCCACCAGTGACAATAGACATAGAGGAATTAGAAGATGACCCATTTGGAGATGATAGCATGTGGAGCCTTGACGATGTAGAATGGGAAGAGTTTGATTTTGATGAGTTACCAGAAATTGAAATACTTGATGAGTTTATACCGGAAGAATTTGAGGAAGAAGAGGAAGAAGAAACAACTTTCTTTGATGATGGAGAACAAGAACAGTCAGATGAAGTACAATCAGATGTGGAACTAGAGGAAGAGTTTGTTCTTGAAGAGTACGAAGACATTGAAGAGATAGACTTTGAGGAGTTAGACGCTGATGAGCTTGACGACGAAATTATTGCTGAGATATTACAAGATGAAGAGGCTGTTGAGGTCTTTCTTGAAGAAGTCCTAGAGGACAACCCTGATTTCTTTGAGGAAGCTACCGAAGATCAAGTGTCTGTGATCTTTGAGTCAGCACCGGAGCTGTTTAATGAGGCTTCTGATGAGGTGAAGGATGAACTTGAGGCTGAGATCAACGTGTATGCTGGTGGCTTTGAGGATTATGTGCCAGAGGATTCAACAATATCTGTTGATGAAAGGCGGAGTATTATTGCGGTGACGACAGCGACTGCTACAATAGCTACAGTAGCGGTTACTAGACCTACACCGCCACCACCAACTCCAAGACCTACAACTCCAACCCCTCCAAGACCTAGCAGTCCATCGGCTGTTTCTCCCAGTGGTCCAACAATCAGGAGAAACAATGATTAAACGTAAACTTAAAAGGTTAACACGGGAAGTTTTTATTCTTAGTTTAACTGCTGGCTCTACAGGTATTGTGTTGATTACGTTGTCAGGGGAGACAAGAGAGTACGGTATTTGGATTACGGTAGCTAGTGCGGTATGCCATTTTATTGGTGTGTGGATAGATTGGAAGGAAGACTAAACACCGCACATACCTTCGCATTCCTGACCGAATAGATTCATTTGCCCCATGTCTTCTTCATTGCGTAGGTCTACTTGGTCTAAAGGAACGCCACTACGGTGCAAGTACGGAGTGTTCCGGTATCCGTTACCAACGTTTTGTTCCCGTAATTTGTAGTCAAAGTCTACTGCATCAGCGAAAGATTCTGGGTCGTTAAGTTTCATGTGTCGCCACTCTACATTGGAGTGGTAAGGGCAACCTATACACGCTGAACGTGGAGGCTCAGGGTATCCGTTGCGCTTCATCCATTGCATACAATCGTTACGAGTCATACGTAAATCTATTAACGGAAACTCATTAACTATGTACTTTAACCGAGCGTCTTTCATGCGCTCTACTTCATCTAACGATATACCCATAACATTAATGATGTAACCGTTTTCTGGTCGCCAATGTTTTCCCTTTGGCAACCCTATGATTTCTCGTTCTTTTGCTTGCACGGGTACGATCTTGTATTCTGCTGTGCATTGTCTATTAGCTAAACCTATGCTTCCGGTTTCAGGGTCTTTCAAATACAAAGGCATTGACGCACTAACACCATCAGACAAAGCATCCTGCCTGATATTGCCCGTCATCTTTTCAGTTCTTGGGCTAGCCTTAACTTTGTGTACTTGTATTCCTGCTTCTTCCATGATCGGGGTTAACCATTCTAAATGTTTATACACAGACTTTGGCTCCCACCCCGTGTCACTAAAGATTGCATGTTCCACAGGTTCTATCTCTCCATGTACGGACATCAAAGCTACGCACGTAGATTGGACACCAGCTCCGAGCGATAAGATTCTAATAGTTTTCTCTGTCATATACCCAATGTCTCCAAACCAATAATAGTTCAGATGCAAAGTCCGCATCCATAACTGCTACCTTGTCTACTTGCTTGCCTACTGTGGACCTTCTGTCCCCGTGTATGGCGAAGATAACCCACTTGTTGTCGTCTGATACGTTACGTATGCGAGCTATCCACTTAAACAAAGACCATGCTTTACGGTACTTGACTTCCACCGTCACGCCTGTGTCCCCCAACCAGATATCATGCGATTCAGTGGAAGCCGAAGTACGCTTCACATCTTTATGCCCCCACTGTATCAAGAGATCACGGATCATGTTCTCTCCTACAGTGCCTTTCTGTCGTGCTTTACTCACTGTTTGACGTAAGGCACGCTGTTTATGTAGATGTTTATTATTCTACGTAGCATACCTGAACGTGACCTGCCTTCCTCAAGGGCTAGCAAATCTACTTGGTCAAGTAATTCTTTGGGCATTCGTAAGGCTACGAGTTGATCGTTACTCATTAGAAAGGCTCCTCCTTAGCTTCTTTGCGTGCATCTCCCCAGTGTTCAGAGTCTGAGTCTACGATGGCTGTTCGCCCTCCCCAGTCGTCTTGCTTGGGTTTGATTACGTTGGCTACATCCCACACGTTACAGTTCCAAGAGGTTTTCATTTCGCCTTCCTTGTTTTTGTAACTGCTTTGTGAGAACTTGCCTCGTATCATTACACGTGAACCTTTGCTTGTTTGGTCTGCAATGGTTTCTGCTAATGCTGTTGAGCCATCTCTACTGTCCTCCCATATCGTGAGGTTTACCCAGATGGTAGGGTCGTCTTTCTTTAGTTGGTAGGCTAATGCGTTTTCGTATACGATTTTGCCTACTGAGTCTATTACTTTCATTTGCCATTCTCTTCCGAGATTGCCGTGAAGGTAGTGTGTGTGTTCGTTGATACTCATTCTTCTCCTTTGCTGAGTTCTTTGTGTAGTCGGTAGCTTTCGTCACCTGTCCAGAGTGACAGCCCTAGCGAGCACCGCATGGCGATTCTTTTCAAGCCATCGCTGACAGAATTTTTGGCGTTCTGACCTGAGTGCTTACTAGGTCTTTCCACTTCTCCTATCTCTTGGATAGTCGTAATCCTTCCGTCTATAGAGAAGGTGCATTCAAGGATGCAACCCTCAACTATACCTTCAGGGCTACGTATCAGCTCTACTATTCGCATGTCAAACGGTCCAAGATGAGCGAGCAGGAATTGTGTTATGTCTCCGTGACTAACGTACCTGTCTCCTCTTCCTGTTGGTTTAACTTTTACATACGCTTCTGGTATGGGTTTAGCTAACTTGGCTAGCTGGGATGTCATCATTATCTCCTTTCAGTAATGATTCATGGTAACGAGCTGTCGTCAAGGTGACCTCTGTTGGTCCCACAATCTGACAAAGTTCGTTGTGTCTACAGTATCTACATTGCCAATGTCCGCCTTTGTGAGGCACACCATACGGGCTAGGTCGTTCAACTAACGTGTCTACCCCGTTGTCGTCAAACAGTACGGCATCTGGGAGCATGTCGTTACTGAGGTCTTGTTGCACTGAGCGGAACAGTTCTAGTTCAGCGTCAGCTAATTGCATAGGTGACATTCCGTACTCGTAGATGACCTCATCTAACGGAATCACCCATTCAACGATATCGCCTGCTTTTATCTTGCTACGGAAGTCGTCGCCTTTAGCCATGTACACAAGGTACACAGCGTCTACATGCTTACCTGTTTCTATCATGCCTTTGGCATACAGGCTGGCTTGTGACAGGTGCTCCCGTTTAGGCACACCTGATTCTCTAGCGAGCTTGAACCCGAATGGCGACATGGTTTTTATTTCTAACAACCTGTATTCGTCATTGACTTTTATTAATCCGTCACAGCTACCACTAAGGCTAACACCTGTGTAGGACAAATCTATCGGTGTCTCATACTCTCCTTCAAATTGATCTGCGCACGCATCTTGGATGACGTTGTGCATGTGTGTCCCTAGCTCAAATGCGAGCAGGGTTGATGTGTCTATCTGATGACACTCATGTGTCTGTAAGGCGTTGAATCCTCGCTGACGTAGACACGCACCACTGTCACTCACACGACTCTGCGTACCGCAAGCTGTTGGCTTAACGTCACGATTGCCCTGTAAGAACTCTTCGTATGCTGTGCTTATATCAGTTGTCTGTTTCATAATCTTCTCCTAATCTGTAATACGCTACCTTTGCTCCACCGTTGGGGTTATCCATCTTGCGTTCAATAGGTACACCAAACTCTTCAGAGAGTTGGCGTACTCTACGTTGCCAGTCACCTTTACCCAGTGTCCTGCGCATTTCTTCCCCACAAACCCAAGAGCTTATGTCGGTACGGTGGCTTCTTCCATCGGCTATCTTCTTAACGTATAAGAGATAGTCGTAGGCTTCTTTGCATTTCTTTCCTGCGTCTTTGAGGGACTTGGCTGATTCGTGCTCAAGTCCCTCCCGATAACCTGCTCTGGCTCGTTCTGCCTTTAGTAACTGCCTGAACGGTCTTCGGCATGTCGGGCATGACTTGATGTTATTCATCATCGTCTGCCCTGACATTTGTCTCTGCCTCTAAGAGTTCTACAAGTATCTTCTGCGATGCGATCATCGCATTGACAGCGTTGTAGATTCCTTTGAGGTGAGGTTCGTCTGTCTCAAATGGTTTTATTTCATCTGCCATATAACATTCCTTTCTTTGTGTTTTTTATTTTGTGGCATTTGACTTGGCATACTTGTTTCAGTCTGCATTTAACTACCTCTTATCCCATGATCAACTTGGGCGAACTTATCGCACAGTGGGTAGTACCACATCGTGCCAGCTTTCCTGTCAGGCTTTATACTGCTCAGTCGTGTCACGATTCTAAATCTTCCAATGGGTTAGCGTCTATTGCTTCCGCTAAACCTTCTCTGTGTTGTAACAAGTAACCTTGTTCATCTATGTGCTGAATTAAACTACTGATCTCGTTGCCGAGTTGTTTATCATTAATAGAATCGCCGGTCATTATTATTTCTAGTACATTAACCTTCTTGCTCATTACTCTAATCCTTCCTTATAGTAAAGCTCTTCCTCACGTTGAGCGAGGAGCGCTTCTTCTTGTCGCCTAAGTTGTTCTTCACGAAATAGCTTTGCTTCCTCCGGTGAGAACATTAATTGTTTAAGCTCCATATCTTTCCTTTCTTTTGTTATATTCAATTATACACGACCTGTAACAAATGTCAAATCATGTTACACATCGTTGGACCAGTTCGCTCCATTACAGAACGGACAAGTCGGATACTTGTCAGAGATTGCATCACCAATAAAAGCTCTGCAATCAAGACACTTAACGAAGAACTTACTTAAGCCTTTAGACTTACGCTTCTTCGTTTTCTCTTGTGAGAAATCAAAGTCCATATTCCTTCCTTTCTTTGTTCCTTCTTGGTGTATAACCTTTTGTACAGGGTATCACACGCTGTCAAGTCGGGACTTCATCATCCTCCACCTGTAACGCTCAGATGCAGTCATTCCATGTCTGAAACCCCAGAGTTGGAAAGGATCTGGCTCATCGTCAGCAGACGTAGCAATACACTGTTCAAAGACAGGGCATCCATCACAAATGAACCGGCACTTACGATGCTGGTCCGAATAGAATATCGTAGTCATGCCACGACAGCCAGCTCTCTCTCTCCAGTCATCCATTCTTTTACTATACACTAAAGAACCCCCTGCGCAGGAAAAGAAGGAAGGAAACCCACGCAGGAGGTGTAATGATTCTAGCCGTAAACTAGCTCTCCGAACAACCCGTATTGGACAATAATATCAGCCCACTCTGCATCGTGTCTGTTCCCTACTCTTTCGTAGCTATTAAACTTCTCAGCTTTGTACAACTCAAAGCCTACTTCATCTACCATTGACTGTATCAAAGGATGCGAGTACGACTCTGGTTGGATATCCTTAAAGTGTTTAACTAATCTGAATATACCAACTCCAATTACTTCCCATTGGAGTGGGTACACAGAAAACGTATTGCTACCATCTTCATTGTCTACCGTTAATGTGGCAGACCAGCCACGCAAAGTCATATGCGTGTGATGTTTAGAAATATAGTGGTAGTCACTGACATCTGCCCAGTAATTAATACCGCCTTCACAAGCAGTAACAAAGATGTCATGGGCAAAGTCATTGTAACCATATTCATAATCTGTTGTGTTTCTTTTTACTTTCATATCTTCCTTCTTTCTTGTTGTTAATTAAAATGGTTGAGCATTGAACTCATGGAGCACATCTTCGTAGGCTTGGATGACGATAGTGTCATCATCTACAATAGTTGTGCGCACTTTAAGACCACGATGTCTGCTTGCTTGCATTGCACCATTACGCAAAGAGTTTACATTGCATTGGAAATCATCAGGTCGTGTAAGTTTCCAGATGTTGCCATCTAGCCACAAATCCCATTGATACTTTCGTTTGCGACCAGCGCCTACGAAAGCAAAATTTTCTAATTGTGTTGCCATAATTTATCTTTCCTTTCTGAAACACTTGGAGTGTTTCCCACTGTCCACCACCTAAGGGAGGTAAGTGTGGTGAACAGGGAGCTACACTCTTCAGCTCTGGGAGATTCCCTGAATCGTCAGAGGTTGCTAAACCTAAATGGTTGGAGGGTACTTAGCTAGAATTTCTTCTGAATAATACTTCCTGTTGTCATTGATTTCAGACACAACGTCTTCCCACCAACGAATACCGAACTGTAAACGTGGCAAAGCAACCTTTACAATATCTTCTACAGGAATCCAGAACAAAACGTCTATTCCTCCATCGCTACGGTGAACGACATTCTCTACTGTAACAGTAGTATTTAATTCTCCACCAAAGTATGATTGAAAATCTTCATACTCATTTGGTTTGAGATCAATACCATGTATGCAACATAGAAATTGTTCATCTGTTTGTAATGTATCCATATCTTTCCTTTCTTTTTGATACCTAATTGATACCCTAGAGCACACCTCACGATGTGCTCCGAGTTATCAACTGATTGGCGTTGCTAACTTTTCTTTCTTCTCTTTCATACGAGCATCAAACTGACGCTTAATTAATAACTCTGCGTTAGTTGATAGACCAATACGACGCTCCAAATCTTCACGAGTAACTTCTCGTTCAACTTGGCTCATGAACTTAAGTTCATCTTCATCAAACTGCAAATCCCAGAATGTAATATATCCGTCGTACCCAGAATCTTTAATGACTTCAATTCTACGCATCCATTCATTAATATTATCTTCTTTGATTTGGTTCAAGCCTACAGCCATTGTCATCCAAACAATTTGTTGAGTGACGTTGTGCTCTATCCATGCGTTAATACGAGATAGGTAGAGCGCAAGCTCTTGTTCGTTGTCTTTGTCTGGCAAAGGTCCAAGTTGTGAACCACCTAGTGATTCAAACTTAACTTCGTCAATGACAAAGCCTGATGAGTCTTTGACTTTGAACACGGGATATTCTGATTCAAACGTACTATACGTAGCACAGGATATTTCCGAGTAGTCAGAGACATTTTCTACTGACCAATTAAATGGCATATCTTTTCCTTCTTTCCGATACCTTAGTTGGTATCCTAGAACACACGCTATCGCATGTGCTCCGACATAACAACTAAACGCTATATATTTCTTCTATGTAAACAAAGAAATTTCTGGTCACTTCTCTACTGAGTTCAATAGTTTCTTTACGATTACCGTCATGATCTACACCCCAACTATGGAACAATTCTGCCATAGGATACCGGCTATCTACAGTTAATCTAACTGTAGGTCCACCATACGTAATAAGAAACTCACAAATATAATCTTGATTACAAGCCTCATTTGTTATGCTCCGCTCGGTAAATAGCCGAACTTCTAAGCAATCAAATTCACTTAAATCTTGGTGCTCACTTTCAAAGTAATCACGATATTCAAATATGTTTTCCATTATCTTCCTTCTTTCTGATGTCATTACTTAACACCCTAGAACGCACCCTTAAGGTTTACTTAAGTAATACGATGCGCTCCGAGTTGTTAAGCTAACTAAACTATCGTAGTCTATTCTGTTGCCACGCCTCTACGACTGCTACAAGCGCCGACTCTTAGTCAAACCTTCAATTCAAATGGTATCTCTTCTGCGTCTTCATTGTAAATAAGCAGATTATCAGGGTCATCTGGAAAGAACACAGCTTTGAGTCTTTCTATTGCCCAATCAATTTCTTCCATATCTTCCTTCTTTCTGTAGTGGTTCACACCCTAGAACACACCTTGCGATGTGCTTCGAGTTGTTACCAACTACCGTTGAACGTTACATCAACATCAAAGCTACCATTACTTATGCAGTGATTGATACGGTCATTGATTTCGTCATCAAGGCAACCTTCTTCAATGATGCCTCTTGCACGTGACTCCAAATCGTCATCAACACTACCATCATGGATACACTGAACTACTTGCTCCTCAACTGTGTTCATGACACGCTCGTCAAGATGTCCATTCTCACAATAGTCATTGATAGCTTCCGCTAATTCATCAGTAGTCACATCACTAAACTTGTAACCGTTAATGTCTAAATGTTCTACGATTGACGGCACTAGCAATTTTGCTAGTTCGTTAATCAGTGGTTGTATATCTGTCATTATCTTTTCCTTCTTTCTGATGCTTATCCTTAAACACCGTGCAACACTCAACCGAAGTCAAGTGCTACATGTTGCTTAGTGATTTAGCGCTAACAAGGAGCGACGCTTCAGCTCATCTATTAATTCAGTAGCGAAGAAATCAAACTCTTGTTGAGCTGTAAACCTATCGCCTTGACTGTTGAAGAAGAGCGTTATTTCAGTACCTTGAAAATTAATCTCAAATGCAATGAAACTAGGCTCACCGTTTTCGTTAGTGTTGCCGTAGGTCACGTCAAACCAGTCGTCAGCTTTATCAATAGTATCCCATAGAGAATTTCTCTGGTGAATACTTAGTCTTGAATTACCTTTGTATCCCATATCTTCCTTCTTTCTGATGCTTACTTAACATCCTAGAACACATCTTTACAAATGTGCTCCGAGCTGTCAAGCTATATTCCGTATACTCCACGATGGTAGTCTTGTAATTCTAATGCTTCTGCGTTGCTTC
>Ga0209645_1000821_pt1 | contig 15794 bp, 26 predicted proteins | sample ETNvirenome_6_30_FD_184070 | JGI IMG/M metagenome (GOLD analysis project Ga0209645, IMG submission 184070) | Marine viral communities from the Pacific Ocean - ETNP_6_30 (SPAdes) (version 2) | ecosystem: Environmental > Aquatic > Marine > Oceanic | place: Pacific Ocean | collected 2013-06-19
AAGTACACTCCCCCTTGCTAAGTTACAAGATGGTTTAAATAACAATCCTTATTATGTGAAGAAAGCTATCGCTTTGAAAAAAGAGAATGAAAAACCTAAAGTGGAATTTGATACGGGTTCGGTGTTGAAGAAACTAGCCAAGGAAAAGAACCCCCAGTATCATATGAAGAAGCAATATAATATTCGTAATAACATCAAGCCATGGAAAAAATAAATGGTTGGTAGACCTATGAGAAAGGTGTTCTGTTCTGGTCGGACTAGAGCTGGATTGAGAGAGGGTAAAAATATCCCCTGTCGCATGAAAGGTTATCCATTATCAGATGGTAAAACTTTTAGGTGTAAATATCATGGACTCGCTTCTGTTGATAGGTTTAATAAAGCTAGTTATACAGATGAGACTAGAATAAAACAGTTAAAAGGTTTATATCAATTTAAGAATTATACAGATGAGCAAATCAAAGAATACTATTACAAAAAAGTCAAACCAAGAATTGATAACGGAACAAAATCTACTTACTATAGAAGAAAAGCTAGTCAACGGATTGTCTTTGACAGAAATAATAGAAACTTACCCTTACAGTTTACAAAAGTTTTATGCGTTCTTAAAAAAAAATCCAGAAATAGAAACAAGAATTAATGAAGCCAGAAAGCATGGAGTACAAACTCTCATTGATAAATTGTTGCAAGTTTTTCAATACCAAGAAATAGAAAACCCTAATCAGATACTTTGGATAAGAGAGAAAACAAAGTTTATTACTTTCTTAGCTAACAAACTTACAGATTTATATAGTGATAATAAAGTTCAGAATATTAAGCAAGATACATCACTCAATATCTCATGGTCGGATGGTAGTCATATCAAAGAGATTGAGGGGATTGTTGATGAGATAGAACAACCCCCAAAAAATTAATTATTTATAAGTATATTTCCAGATCGTTCTAAAATCCCATTTACTATGAAAAATATCAAGTTCTTTTAATCTTAAAAAAGATTTAACATATTTCTCATATGCTTTGTTACTAGATTTATTTGGAAATGACTTGTCATATGCCTTGTTGTGAAAATGATTTTGATATTTTAAAAAAGTATCAACCTCTTTTTTATTTTCATAATTAATATTTATGACTGTATTGGTGTCTGATAATCCACCTTCTGACATATCACCGCTAATAGCAATTAATTGTAGATCACTCATTACGCTACCTCTTTTTGTTGTTCTTCTGTTAATTTATACATTTGTAAACCATACCTTTTTAATTTCTTTAGCTTTTTTTAAAGAAACTGATTGTAATAATGCTCTAACTAATCCTTGTTGTTCTTCTTGATTTAATTCACCTAATCTAAATGATAAATCCCAGCTTAAAGAAACTTTATCTAATTTATTTTTCATCATTATTTACCTTCCTTATTTTAAAACCCCTGTCTTAGCACCTTGAACACATCTTTTTAATGTACTATTAAATGCTTTTTTTGGTGTTGTGGTTGTTTCAGACCAACGCTGTAAATTATACAACGCTAATTGAAGTAAGTTCATTGAAAACCACATATCTCTAGCCATGTGATCTTCAGGTGTTGTTTTGGTATTCATAAATTTTTTATGAATCTTTCCAACAAACTTATCTATTTTTACTATCTCTTTCATACTTTTCTTCCTTTCTGTTGTTTATTAAAGCATATCAAATTAATATATTGATGTAAAGATATATTATTTCTTTTCAAATACCTTTCTAATTGTATTCGCATAATACCTTTGGCATTCCATAGATTAATAATTGTTTCAGCTTTTAATTGTTGTGTCATAAACTAAATTATATTTCCTTCTTCATCGCATTTCCATCCAAGCGATTCTTGTTTTTTTATAATGTTAGTTAATGAGTCTTGATCGTATTGTTTTATTACTTCATCGTATTCAAGATGAGAATATTTTTCACTTTGCATCACATAAGTTTGCTCATCATCAGTTAAACAATCAAACCAATCTTGACCAACATTATTGATACAAATTCTTTTTGTTTTATAAACTTGATCTCCATAATTATTAAAGAAATCAAAATTTTTACCAGGCACTAAATCCTGAATTGTAGCATATTTATTTTTCATTTTAGTTTACCTTTCTTTGTTTTAATAACTCCATGATCTGTTTAATTGTCGTGTTTTTGCTGACAATTATCCCATGCTTTAAACCTAAATATCTAATGATATTAAAGTCTTTGTTTTTACCTTTGTATAGTTTCATTTGTTTTTACCCTTTCTTTTAAAGTCTGTTTTTAATTGCCTTAGCTAATCTTTTATTTTCCATATTAGCTAAAATGCTATCCGTTAAATATTTTCTTGCTATTGAAGTAATACAAGTCAATTCTTTTTTTTTGTCGTGGTCTTTTTGAATTGCTCTCATTTCTTCTTTTTGTATTTCATCACCAAAGTTTACAGCGATCAACATACAATTTTCAGTATGATTATTTAACTCAGTATTTTTTTGAACAGTATTTAAAAACTCTTCAAAATAACTTCCCTCTCTTATAAACATTTTATTTCCTTTCGTTGTTTGTTTATCTCAATACAATATATAATATGATTTGTCAACCCATAAAAAAACCCCTGACAAAATTAATTATCAGGGGTTAAAAGGATATTTGTTATTGTTGAAAACTTATGTAATTTCTAAAATTAATATTCTTAAAATAATCTCTATTACTTTGAGAATACATATACATAAACTCTTCAGGTTTATTTAAACCTTTGCTTTTAGCATTTTCAAAAGCAATTTTGTGATCTCTTTGATACATCACATCACCATCTTTAAATTTTATAAGCGTGTTAAATTTAGTCATTTTGTTTTTTCCTTTGTTAGTTGTTTTGTGTAGTCTAATTAAAAGAAACTCCGCAGAGAGGTTTAATTAAACCAAAGCAAACTACTTTTATCTTTTCAGTTAACATTTAATTAAACTACAATCATGGTTATATATTATTTTGATATATTGTCAATGCATAAAATAAAAAAAGTTTTAAGTGTAATAAAGTTACAATTCTTTTATTAAGCGACCCGCCGCCAATTCTCACATCATGAGCATCGGAAATATTTAAAAAATTATTATTATGACTGATAACTTTTATTTATCACGTCTATATATAATATATGACAGCTACATTTTACAGATTGCACACCCGCCTATACCCAAAAAGTCGTCGCACTTTATAACAATATATATTCATGGGACTGTAGGACACCTTTAGCCAGACACACATACCCCACCCCGTTAAAACAACCCACACCTTTTCCCCTTTGCCAAGCCTACCTAAATACTATATCTGGTATAGGATGAGTGAGTTTGATACTAAAGATGTTAAATCAGTTGTTTATGTAGACCCCAAAACAAACAATGTAGTGATAAAGATCACAGGTCTACCTAATAGATTTGCGTCTATGCTTTACATGGATTGGATTATGTCAAGTTTAGAATTTGAATATCACCCAGATCAAGAACCTATATCAAGCACTATGCACTAATGCAGATTAAAATAGACTACACCCCTAGAAAACATCAGAAGTATATTCATCATAAGATAGATCAATACAGATGGTCAGTGCTTGTTTGCCATAGACGATTTGGCAAAACAGTATGTATGATTAATCATCTGATACGATCTGCTATGACATCTAAGAACAAGAACCCAAGATTTGCTTATATAGCTCCAACCTTCAAACAAGCTAAATCTATTGCATGGGATTACATGAAACAGTTTTGTGAAAAGATTGTAGGTACAAAGTTCAATGAAACAGAACTTCGTGCAGATTTACCCAATGGCTCAAGGATTACATTACTTGGATCAGAAAACTGCGATGGATTGAGAGGTATATACCTAGATGGTTGTGTGATTGACGAATATGCAAATGTCAATGAACGATTGTTTCCAGAGATTATAAGACCAGCATTATCTGACAGAAAGGGTTACTGCGTATTTATTGGTACACCCCAAGGTATGAATAATAATTTTTATGAACTTTATCTTCATGCACAAAGTGCAGAGGATTGGTTTCAATACAAAGCTAAAGCATCAGATACAAACATTGTAGACCCAGATGAACTAGAAAAGGCTAAGCAAGTGATGGGAGATAACAAGTTCAAGCAAGAGTTTGAATGTGATTGGATTGCAAACATTGAAGGTGCGATCTACGGAAAACAAATCGCAGAGATGGAAAACAAACGCCAGATTGCTCGTGTACCTTACGATCCTTCTTTGCCAGTCTTTACTGCATGGGATCTAGGAGTATCCGATCATACTGCAATTATCTTTTGGCAGCAATTAGGTAGAAGCATTAATGTCATAGATTACATAGAGGAACGTGGTCAAGGTTTACCTTTTTTTGTACAGCTCGTAAAAGAAAAAGATTATGTTTACCAAGATCATTATGCTCCTCATGATATAGAAGTGACTGATTTTGGTAATGGTAAGACCAGAAGAGAGGTTGCCTATCAATTAGGAATCAGGTTCAAAGTCGTACCGAAACTCCCACTAGAAGATGGAATACACGCAACCAGTATGTTGCTACCTCGTTGCTGGATAGACGTAGATCATTGCAAAAAACTCATAGATGCGTTAAGACATTATCACAGGAAGTATATTGATAAAAACAGAATGTTTAGATCAAAGCCTGTACACGATTGGAGTTCTCACGCTTGTGATGCTATGAGGTATCTTGCTGTAGGACTACAAGAACTAAATACTAGACAATCCGCTCCACAAAGTGTAGCAGATAATGAATACAGGATTTTATAAATTATGGGATCAATCTTTTCGCCAAAAATGCCATCACTACCTCCAGTGCAACCCGCACCAGAGCCACCATCAGCAGAGCTTTCCGCTGAAGAAAAAGAAAGAATACAACAAGAACAAGCATCAGTGGAGAGAAGAAGAAAAGGAAGAAGATCAACAATATTAACTGGACCAATGGGTATTGAAGAAGAAGCAGAAGTTGGCAGAAAAACTTTATTAGGAGAATAGTATGGGAGGAGTAATTAGACGACCATCACCACCATCCCCACCACCAGCTCCACCGACTCCTGCACCAACTCAAGCAGAAGTTTCACAAGCAACTGCAATGGATCAAACAGGATATGGTACAGATAGAAAAACAAAACGCAGAGGAAGATCTGCAACCATACTAACTGGACCTGGAGGTGTAGAAGAACAAACAGTAACACTAGGTCGTAGAAGTTTATTAGGACAATAATGGCACAAACAGATTTAACAAAAGCATTACTGAAAAGATATGATCGTCTAAAAGCTCAAAGACAAAATTGGGAAACGCATTGGCAGGAAGTTGCAGATTACATGATGCCAAGAAAAGCTGATGTAACCAAAACAAGATCAAGAGGTGATAAACGAACTGAACTTATTTTTGACAGTTCACCTTTACAAGCTGTAGAATTACTTGCAGCATCACTTCATGGAATGCTCACCAATCCATCTACTCCTTGGTTCTCTTTACGTTTCAAAGAAGAAGAAATGGAATTTGAAGATGAAGCAAAAGAATGGTTAGAGTCTGCAACTGAACAAATGTATGTTGCATTCAATAGATCAAACTTTCAACAAGAGATCTTTGAATTGTACCATGACCTAATTACCTTTGGTACAGCAGCAATGTTTATTGAAGAAGATGAAGATGATATATTAAAATTTTCAACACGACACATCAATGAAATCTATATTGCAGAAAATGATAAAGGTAGAATAGATACAGTCTTTAGAAAATTTAAAATGTCTGCAAGAGCAGCAATACAAAAGTTTGGAACAAATCCTGACTTTGAAGTTTTACAAAAAAAGAATCCATACGAAGAAGTAGATATTATTCACGCAATCTATCCAAGAGATGACTTTGATGTCAGAAAACAAGATCAAAAGAATATGCCTTTTGAATCAGTATACATGACAGGAAAAGGCGAAGAGTTATCAGTATCTGGATTTAGAGAGTTTCCATTTGTTGTGCCAAGATACTTAAAAGCATCGCATGAAATTTATGGAAGATCTCCAGCAATGACAGCTTTACCTGATGTCAAGATGTTAAATGAAATGTCAAAGACAACAATTAAAGCCGCACAGAAACAAGTAGACCCCCCTTTACTTGTTCCTGATGACGGATTTATTTTACCTGTAAGAACAGTTCCTGGCGGACTAAACTTCTACAGATCAGGAACACGAGACAGAATAGAGCCTTTAAATATCGGTGCGAATAATCCACTGGGATTAAATATGGAAGAGCAAAGACGAAACGCAATTCGTAATGTATTCTATGTCAATCAGTTAATGATGCAACAAGGTCCACAAATGACAGCAACCGAAGTGATACAAAGAAACGAAGAGAAGATGAGATTGTTAGGACCAGTGTTGGGAAGATTACAATCAGAGTTATTGAAACCACTTATTGATAGAGCGTTCAATATTTTACTTAGAAAAAATATGTTTAAACCTGCACCAGAATTTTTAGCAGGAAGAGATGTAGAGATTGAATATGTTTCTCCTCTTGCCAAAGCTCAAAAGTCTACAGAGTTACAAGCTATTATGCGTGGTATTGAAATCATGGGATCTATTGCAAATGTTGCACCTGTATTTGATTATGTAAACTTTGATAAACTGGTTAGACATTTAATGGATATTGTTGGTGTACCACAAAAAGTTTTAAAACCTCAATCTCAAGTCAATGCTGAAAGACAACAAAAAGAACAGCAGCAACAAGAGATGATGCAAATGCAACAACTTCAACAAGTTGCAGAAGCAGGAGGAAAGATAGCACCACTCGCTAAAGCATTGCCTGATGAAGCCAAAGCAATAGCAAATGCAGAAACTGAATAATGATAAAAGAAATAAAACAACTAAGAGAAATATATAAAATAGTTTTTGGATCTGACCAAGGCAAACGTGTCATGGAAGATCTTGAAAAAAGATGTCACTTTTGGTCTACCACCAATATCAAAGGCGATAGCCATGAAAGTGCATATATGGAAGGACAACGCAGCGTTCTTCTATTTATAAAATCAATGCTGCAAAAGGAAAATGAAAATGTCAAACGAGCAGATAACGGAGAGTAACACTCCGCCTGTAGAGACAACACCACAACCCGAAACATCTACAGAGACAAAAACAACAGATACATTAGTATCATCAACAACCGATAGTACAGTACAAACCGCAAAATCTTGGAAAGAAACGATTTCTGAAGAATATAGAAACGATCCAAACATTTCAAAGTTTACTGAAATAGATGCGTTAGCAAAATCATATATTAACGCAACACGAATGATTGGTTCAGATAAAGTGATTGTTCCAAACAATAACTCTACTGAAGAAGCATGGAATGAAGTTTATGATAAACTAGGTAGACCAGAGTCTGCTGAAAAATATAAACTTGATTTTAAATCTGAAGTCGCACCTGTAGATGAAAATGCAATGAAAGCATTTACAGAGGTAGCTCATAAAACAGGTTTAAATGAAAAACAAGCACAAGCGATATTAGATTTTTATAAACAAAACTCTGAGAACACTGTGCAACAATTAAAGGTAGATACTGAAACTGCACAAGCTCAAGCTGAACAACAGTTGAGACAAGAGTGGGGTAAACAGTATGAAGCAAATATTAACAAAGCTGCATCAGTTGCAAAAGCTAATATGTCTGGTGATGTATTAGATATGCAACTCAAAGATGGAACAAGACTTGGAGATCATCCAGATGTCATTAAAGGTTTTGCTAAGATTGCTGGACTTTTATCTGAAGATAAAGTTGTTACAACTGAATCTGAAACAGTAGATCAAGGTAGAGATTTAGAATCTGAAATATCTAAGATTGTCAATGATAGATCAGGACCTTATTGGAATAAAGGTCATCCAGATCACGATAAACTTGTACAACAAGTTTATACTATGAGAGAGATGATTAATGGCGGAAAATAGTCATTTAAACGATACAGAACTTAGATTAGAAGTTTTGCGATTGGTTAAGGAATGTGGAACAGAATATCAAAAACAAAACCCCTTGCCAATCGCAGACGAATACTATAAATGGGTAACTAAGCGTGGGACAACTCGCAAGAACCCCACTGGCAAGAAGGGATAGACTTCTAGTCTAAAAGACTTTAAATCCAAGAGATGCCTATCAATTCCGATGGAGAACCTCTCTGTTTTGTTCAAACAAACGATAACAAATAAGGAGAGACAAATATGTCTACACAAGTAACAACAGCATTTGTACAGCAGTATTCTGCTAACATTCAAATGCTATCTCAACAAATGGGATCGTTATTAAGAGACAAAGTTCGTCTTGAAAGTGTCGTAGGTAAAAATGCGTTCTTTGACCAAGTAGGAGCAGTAACAGCTCAGAAAAGAACAAGCAGACATTCAGACACTCCACAAATTGACACTCCTCATGCAAGAAGAAGAGTATCTCTTGTGGATTATGAATTCGCTGACCTAATTGACGATCAAGACAAAGTAAGACTTTTAATTGATCCTACATCATCTTATGCTCAAGCTGCAGCTTTCGCTATGGGTAGAGCAATGGATGACGAAATAATCAGTGCTGCAACTGGAACAGCGTTCACTGGTGAAACTGGAAGTACATCAACTGCGTTACCTTCTGCACAGAAGATAACTGAGTCAGGTACAGATGGTTTAACAATTGCTAAATTAAGAACTGCAAAAGAAAAACTTGATTTACAAAGTGTTGATCCTTCAATTCCAAGACACATCATTGTATCGCCAAGACAGGTCACTGACTTATTAGGTACAACTGAAGTGACTTCAAGTGACTTCAATACAGTAAAAGCATTAGCTAATGGTGAAGTAAATTCATTCTTAGGTTTTAATTTTATTGTATCAAACAGACTATCAATCGCATCTTCTAAAAGATCTTGTATCGCATTCGCTCAAGACGGAATCGCTTTGGGTGTCGGTAAAGATGTAACAGCAAGAATAGATGAGAGAGCTGACAAAGGTTATGCTACTCAAGTTTACTACTGTGCGTCTTTCGGTGCTACTAGAATGGAAGAAGAGAAGGTAGTTGAAATCCAAGCTCACGAAGCGTAATAGGAGGAAAAAGTTATGGGAACTAAAAATACAGACCTAGTTGCAAATTTTGAGGCATCCCCTCAAGTTGCAAACAATTCTGCTGAATTACATGGCGTTCTTAGAACAGCTCATGGAACAGTTGAATTAGCCGCTGGTGATAGTAATGATGACGATATTGTCATGTTAGCACCGATTCCTTCAAATGCTGCTGTGCCAAGTTTATTTATTGGTTCAGACACATTAGGCGGATCGTGTACTTTCAATGTTGGAATATATACTACAGATGGAACAGTTAAAGATGAAGATGTCTTTGCAACTGCAGTAGCTGATGCTGGTGCAATGGCAGACGTTAGATTTGAAGCTGCTAACATCGACACTGCTGGTAAAAAAATGTATGAATTAGCTGGAGACACTACTGATCCAGGTGGTTACTACTACATCGCTGCTACAATGGCAGCTGAAGGTGGTACTGCTGGAACAATGTCTTGGAACATTTCATACGTAGTAAACTAATAGTAGTTTGAAGTGGGGGAGCAATCCCCCACTTTTCTTATGAAGAAAACAGAAAAACTAGAAACATTCATACATCTTAGAAAAGGCAATCACATTTACAGATACGTTCTTGTAGATCGTTTTGAACATACATCAAAACATCATCATGGTTTTAATCTAAAACCTTGCAGAACCACAGACGAGATCTGGCAACAACTTACACATCCTAGAAAATTAAGACGTAAATATATATTAAAAGATGACCAAAAATGATTTTGATCCAAGAAATCTTGGTTTATATAAAGAACCTAAACAGTTATTGCATTTTCAATGGCAAGACGATACTAGAGTTTATAGATATGCTTTGGTTGAAATTATTGAAGAAAAAGATATTAATAGTAGAACCAAGCAAAAGACAAATGAACAAGGTCTAACGCAACAGGAGATATGGCAACAATATGGCATCAGTAGTAGATATTTGTAATGGAGCTTTAAACCAACTGGGTGCATCAACAATCCTTTCATTGACAGAAGATTCTAAGAATGCAAGATTATGTAATGCACGATACACTCAAGTACGAGATTCAGTATTCAGATCTCACCCTTGGAATTGTTTACAAAAACGAGTTCAACTTGCAGCAGATACAGACACACCTGCATGGGGATTTACCAAACAATATACCCTCCCTGCAGATTGTTTACGATTGCTCACCATTCTTGATTACGACTCCGATTACAAAGTAGAAGGTAGAAAAATATTAACAGATAATTCTTCAGTAAAAATTTTATACATTGGTAGAATAGAAGATCCAAATGAATATGATGAGCTGTTAAGAGAAACATTATCAGCAGCTATCGCTGCAGATATTGCTTATGCGATTACATCATCTAATCCTTTGACTGCTAATATGTATAATTTATTTAGAGACAAGTTAAAAGAAGCAAGATTTGTAGACAGTACAGAAGGTCAGAATACTCAATGGGATAAAGGTATGGCAGATGTAATGGATGCAAGTACATTTATTAATTCAAGGTTCTAACACATGGCAAGGGTAGCCGCACAACTTACAAACTTTACAGGTGGAGAGTTTTCACCAAGACTAGAAGGTCGTAACGATTTATCTAAATATACTTCAGCTTGTAAGACTTTAGAAAACTTTGTGATCTATCCTCATGGTTCTGCAGCAAGAAGATCAGGTACTCAATTTGTTGCAGAGGTTAAAGACTCAAGCAAAAAGACAAGACTTATTCCTTTTGAATTTTCTACAACACAAACGTATATGATGGAGTTTGGAAATCAATACATTCGTTTCTATAAAGACAATGGTGCAATCTTAGAAGGTAATGTAACCATCTCTGGTGCAACTCAAGCCAATCCAGTTGTCATCACTGCAACAGGTCATAGTTATAGTAATGGTGATGAAATAGAAATCTCAGGTGTAGTTGGAATGACTGAGCTTAATGGTAAAAGATATTTAGTTGCAAACAAAACAACAAATACATTTGAGATTACAAACATAGACGGAACAAATATCAATGGTACAGGTTTTACTGCTTATGCTTCTGGTGGTGTAGCAAATAGAGTTTTTGAAATATCTACTCCATATTTAGAAGCAGAATTATTTGAACTTAAGTTTGCACAGTCTGCAGATGTTATGTATATTACGCACCCCAATCACGAAGTAGAAAAACTTTCAAGAACAGGTCATACATCATGGACTTTAGCTGATGTTGATTTTACAGATGGACCATATTTAGATAACAATATTACAGCAACAACTTTAAATCCTGGATCACATACAGTCGGTACAGGTGTTGCGGTAGTAGCCAGTGCAACGACAGGTATTAATGGTGGTAGTGGTTTTTTAGCAACTGATGTTGGAAGATTAATTCGTTTTAGAGATGGTTATATGAAAGTAACCGCAAGAGCTGATACAACAAATATTACAGTAGAGATTATAGAAGATTTAGGTTCAGCAACTGCCTCTACAGATTTTGCATTAGGATCATTTTCAGATACCACAGGTCATCCAACTTGCGTAACCTTTTTTGAACAACGACTCGTATTTGCTGGAACAACCGATCAACCTCAAACAGTTTTCTTTTCAAAGTCTGGTGATTATGAAAACATGAATGAAAACAGAGGTGGTACGATTGCGGATGACGATGCAATTATTTATACGATTGCATCTAACCAAGTGAATGCCATAAGATTTATGACCGCAACCAGAACACTGATTATTGGTACAGCGGGTGGTGAGTTTACTGTATCAGGTGGTGGAACAGATGTTGCCATTACACCAACAAATATTTTAATTAAAAAACAATCTAACCATGGTGCAGCAAATTTAGATGCAGTCTCCGCAGGTAACGCAACTTTGTTTGTACAACGTGCAAAAAGAAAAGTTAGAGAACTTGCATATAACTTTGATGTAGATGGTTATCTTGCACCTGACATGACCATTCTTGCAGAACATATTACTGAAGGTGGAGTAACTCAAATGGCATATCAACAAGAACCAAATTCTATTTTATGGATGGTGAGAAATGATGGTCAGTTAATAGGGTTTACTTATCAACGAGATCAACAAGTCACTGCATGGCATAGACATATTTTCGGTGGTGTGTTTGGTTCAGGTAATGCAGTATGCGAAAGTGTTTCTGTCATACCAACTGACGATAACGAATATCAAGTGTATGTGATTATTAAAAGAACGATTAACAGTGTAACAAGACGATATGTTGAATACTTAAATAATTTTGATTTTGATGAAACAGATGACACAACATTTAATTTTTTAGATTCACAACTAAACTATGATGGAAGTGCAACCACAACGATTTCAGGACTAGATCATTTAGAAGGTCAATCAGTATCTATCTTAGCCAATGGTGCAACACATCCTGATAAGACTGTAAGTTCTGGATCTATTACTTTAGATCGTTCATCTACAAAAGTTAAGGTAGGTTTAAGTTATACTTCGTTATTACAAACGATGAGATTAGATGCAGGTTCACAAGATGGAACTTCGCAAGGAAGAACAAAAAGAATATTTGATGTAACCATTAGAATGTATGAATCTATTGGTGTAGAGGTAGGACCAGATTTAAGTAATATGGAGCGTATTCCTTTCAGATCATCAGCAGATGATATGGATTCAGGATTAGGCGTATTTACTGGAGATAAGGAAGTAGAATTTAGGGGTAACTATGAAACGGATGGTTTTGTGTTTGTAAGACAAACTCAACCTTTACCTTTAACGATTTTATCGTTATATCCTAAACTACAGACCAATGACTAAACAGATACTATATATTGTGCCTTATACCAAATCGCATGGCACATATATACTATCACAACAAATGAACCACATTCTTATGGATAAGGATGCTAAGTTTGATGGAGAGACAATGGAACTAGAACAACAAGGTTTAGCATTTACAGGATTGGTGAATGATGAACCTATCTTTGCTGCAGGAATGAAACCGCTTTGGAAAGGTGTAGCAGAAGGTTGGGTGTTAGCGACTGCTAATGTTTGGAAACATCCTCTCCTTGTTGCACGTGCAATCAAAAAAGATTTTGCACGAGTTGCCAAAGAACATGGTTTATGGAGAGTGCAAACTGCAGTAAGATCTAACTTTGCAGAGGGATTAAGATTTGCAAAGTGGTTAGGTTTAAAAGATGAAGGAGTAATGAAACAATATGGATTTGATAAAACAGATCACAACAGATACGCAAGGATATTTTAATGGGTTTTAATATTGTATCAGCAGTAGCTTCAGTAGCAGCAGCAAGACAAGCATCTGCTATGGGTAAATATAATCAACAAGTACAAGAACGAAATGCACAAGTAGCAGAACAAGAAAAAGAATCATTAGAAAAAAGACTTGAATTTGATTTAGCAAGATTTGACCAAGATGTACAAAAACTTCAAGGAGAAACAAGAGTAGGGATATTAAAATCTGGAGTGGTTCTCTCAGGAACAGGATTAAATATTTTAAGATATAATGCAGAGCAAGCTGAAAAAGAAAAAGATGTTATGAGATATAATTCTCAAGTAGCACAATCACAAGCTGTTGAAAGAGCAAACTTTGCTAGAATACAAGGAAGTATTGCTAGACAAAGAGGTCGTGCTGCAGCAACTCAGGCTTACTTTAGAGCAGGTGCATCTTTATTAAGAGGTGCAAATAATACTTTAGGTGGTTCAACAGGAACTTCAGGATTTGAATACACAGGTGGAGTTACTGGAGGAGGGTTTGGAGAATAATGCCGAAGATACCTACTTTTGATAATAGAATAAGAAGAACACAAATAACAACAGAAGCTCCATCTTTAAGATCAAATATTCAATTAACTGGAGCAGAGTCTCCAATTATTAGACTACAATCTGATATACAAAGAGAAGTTGCTTATTATGAAAAGAAAAAAGATATACAACAAAAAAATGATGCAGATAAAGCAGTGCTACAAACTTCATCTGATTTAGATGTATTTTCAGATAAATTAAAAAATAATAGTAATGAAGATGAAAGTTTATCACTTTTTAGAGCAGAAGCACAAAGACAAAAAAATTTAACTTTAGCAAACATTAAAGATAAAAATACACAAAGACTTTATTCTTCAAAAATAGATTTTTCTTTAATAAGATTAGAAAATAAAATTAGAAAAAATAGTAGAGATGCTTTAGAAACAGATCTTGAAACAACCAAAAATAATAAAAATGATATTCTTTATGGACAATATTTTGAAACACCTGTGTCTGATACAAAAGGAAAAAAAAATATAACAGATCAAATTTTAAATAATGAAAAAGAATTTGGTCAAAATATTGGAAAGTCAGATGTACAAATAAAAGAAGATCAAGATAAAGTAAAAACTTTTTTATTAGAATCTGATATAAATAAATTAATTAATAATCGTAATTATTTTCAAGCAAGAAGTTTATTAAAAACAAAAGAAACTCCATACCTAAACATAGAAAAAAGATTAGAACTAAAAGCAAAAGTTGATAAAGGTTTTAAAGAATATCAATCAACAAGTGTTGTTAAAGGAGCTATTTTAAATGGAACTTTCTCAACTGTCAAAGGAGCAGGTATAGTTAATATAAATGGTAAACAGATAAAACAAAAAGATGGCGAAAAGGCTTTAAACGAATTATCTTTAGAAAAAAATGAAAAAGGAGAATTTAAATATTCAGGATTAAAAATTACAGAACTGTCTGTAAAAAATAATATTGCTGTTCCTATATACAAAGAGCAATTAGAATCTGGATCTAATTTTTCAACAGTTGCTAATAAATCATCAACGCTTGCAGGACTTAAAATTTATGAAAACTTTGCGGTTACAAGATCATTACCATCTTTGGGTTCTGTATATAATTTAAATCAAAAAACTATAGATTCTTATTCAAGAATTTTATTTAACATGAGGGTAAAAAAATTAACATTTGACCAGGCTTATGCTAATGAAACAGACTTTCAAAACAACCCTCAAAACTATAGATTAATAAAAGCAAACGATAAAGAAGTTATTAAAGCTGTTGGAAATATAGATTTCCCAGGTATATTTAATGATTTAAATGATGCAGCAACTGCAAGAAATTTAGTTAAAAATTATGCTAATTCTTTAATGATAGCGACTCCTAATAATAAAGGAGATGGAAAAGCAGAAATAGCAGAAGCTGTTAAGTTTGTAGAAAATAATTATAAATTAGATAGCTTTGGAAATGTCATACCAAGAATTAACAAACTTCCAGAATACCATGACGCTAGTATAAAAATATTTATAGATAAAATTTGGGAAATGGGAATTATAAATAAAAATGCTATAAAAAAAGAAGATATATATCCTGAATATTTTTTAATTGGATCAACAGGAGATTTAAGCTCTTTTCAACTTAAAGATAGATCAACAGGTAATGCTATTTCAATTTTACCAACAAGAATAAATACAGCACTTAAATTTGTTGATGGTAAACCTACTGCTGTTAATACAGAAATTTTAAATGATTTGATTTTCTTTCCTAATGAAGTTCAAAAATTTATTTATGTTTATGGTAAAGATGAGCAGTATAAAGAATTTATAAAAAACTTTAATAGTAGGAAATTAATGGATCAAGAATATGAAACCATGTCCACTTTGATACCATAATATGTCAAGTGAAAATTTAAATATAAATCCTGTCAATCCTCTTGAGGAAAAAAGTGATGACATTAAATTCACAACAGATTTACTTGGAAT
>Ga0209645_1000823_pt1 | contig 15783 bp, 23 predicted proteins | sample ETNvirenome_6_30_FD_184070 | JGI IMG/M metagenome (GOLD analysis project Ga0209645, IMG submission 184070) | Marine viral communities from the Pacific Ocean - ETNP_6_30 (SPAdes) (version 2) | ecosystem: Environmental > Aquatic > Marine > Oceanic | place: Pacific Ocean | collected 2013-06-19
GTTTGGTAAAAGAGTGCCTAATTGCGTGAAAAGAGAACACGTTGATTTCTGTGTAAATTGTGGTGGCATAATTTTACATGAATCACTAAATGAAGATCTAAAAAAATGGTTTAAACAAAAATGGGTAAGGATGGGTCCTAAAGGAAAAATAAGAGGCTCATGTGGTGGCAAGAGCAAGGGCGAAGGTAAACCAAAATGTCTGCCTTTAGCAAAAGCACGAGCACTTGGTAAAAAAGGCAGGGCAAGTGCGGCACGTAGAAAAAGAAGAAAAGATCCAAATCCAAACAGACGTGGTAAAGCAATAAACGTCAACACCAAAAAGAAAAAAGCAAAAAAATAATTTGCATTGGCTATGATTTTGTTATATACTGTTGACAACAACAGGAGAAACAAATGGCAGTAAGAAACTTTAACGACGCTGAAAAGCAAAAACTAATCCAAATCATTTCGCAAGGTTCACAGGTACTAGGTGAAGTAGAAGATCTTAGATCTGGATTGAAAGACACAGTAAAAGCAATAGCAGAAGAACTAGAACTAAAACCAGCACTCATTAACAAAGCGATATCTGTTGCACACAAGGGCAACTACCAGAACATCGCAGATGAGATGGACACACTAGAAAGCATTCTAAACACAGCCGGCAAACTGTAATGCTAGACAAAGTCAGAACATTCTGGCTTCGTAGTTTTGAAAGTGACAGGAAAGCGTTCTATTTTGAACTTGTCAGTTTTATATTCACAGTTGGAGCCAGCCTCACCTTAGCGATCACAGCCACAGATCCGGACATGACTGTCGTGTATCCCATGTTCTTTATTGGAGCGGTAACACAATGTTATGCTTCATACAGGAGGAATGCGGCATTCGTAATGATGATCACTGGCTACTTCTCAATCATAAATGTCTACGGTTACGGCGTAGCAAGTTATTGGTGGTAAAATGAGTTATATTGATGCATTATACAAAAAAGACGAAGACAAGATATATGTTGTAGAACGTGATCCAAAAAAGGGTCGTGTGTTTGTGGAGTATGATGCAAGATATGTATTTTACTATCCAGACGCAAGAGGCAAACACAGAGGAATGACAGGTGAGCCTTTGCAGAGAGTAATTTGTCAAACAAACAAAGAATTCATAAAAGAGCAACGTATAAGATCAAACAAGCAACTTTATGAACACGATATCAATCCTGTATTCAGATGCTTGGAAGAAAATTATCTAGGTAAGGAAACTCCAAAACTGAATGTGATGTTCTTTGATATCGAAGTAGACTTCGATCCAGATCGGGGTTATTCAACAACAGATGATCCGTTCATGCCCATAACTGCCATAAGTTGTTACATGAGTTGGACGGATCAACTGGTGACACTAGCAGTGCCTCCTAAAACTATCAGCATGAAAGACGCAGAAGAACTTACAAAAAGATTTGATAACACAATGCTTTTTGAAAAAGAAAAAGATATGCTAGATGCATTTCTGCACCTTGTCGAAGATGCTGACATACTATCAGGATGGAACAGTGAGGGGTACGATATTCCTTACACTGTAGGAAGAATACAAAAAGTCCTAAGTGGTGACGACACACGAAGATTGTGTTTCTGGGGGGAGAAGCCAAAGAGAAGAGTTTTTGAAAAGTATGGTAGAGAACAATTAAGTTTTGATCTAGTAGGCAGAGTACATTTGGATTTATTAGAATTATATAGAAAGTACACTTATGAGGAAAGACACAGTTTCAGGCTAGATGCAATTGGTGAACACGAACTGGGCGAAAGAAAAACAGTATATGAAGGTTCGTTAGACCATTTATACAAGAACGATTTTGGTCTGTTCATAGAATACAACAGACAAGATACTGCACTATTGGCCAAACTAGAAAAGAAATTAAAGTTTATAGAACTGGCAAATGAGATTGCCCATCAAAACACAGTGTTGCTCCAAACAACAATGGGTGCTGTCGCTGTGACAGAACAGGCTATCGTAAATGAGACACATAGACGTGGAATGCAAGTGCCTGGTAGAAAGTACAAGAAAGATGGTGAAGAAAATCAACCGGCGGCGGGTGCATACGTGGCCACACCTATCAAAGGAATACATGATTGGATAGGATCTATTGACATAAACTCTCTGTATCCTAGTGTAATCAGGGCACTGAACATGGGACCTGAAACTATAGTGGGTCAAATACGTCCAGTTATTACATCAGCAGAAATAAACAGGGCCAAACATGCAAAGAAATCATTTGCGGCGGCCTGGGACAGTCAATTCGGAAGTTGGGAGTACCAAGCAGTCATGAACAAAGAGAAGGGCACCGAGATAATTGTTGATTGGGAAGACAAGACCAGTGTTCGTATGAGTGCGGCACAACTCTATGAAATTATATTTGATGGCAATAACAAATGGATGTTGAGTGCCAATGGCACAATATTCACATACGAATACGAAGCAATAATACCAGGGTTGCTGAAACGTTGGTACGCAGAGCGTCAGGAAATGCAACAGAAAATGCGTGACTGTGGTGACAATGAGATCGAAAGAGAATATTGGGACAAGAGGCAACTTGTAAAAAAAATTAACTTGAACAGTCTGTATGGTGCGATCCTAAATCCAGGCTGTAGATTCTTTGACATAAGGATCGGACAATCGGTTACATTGACCGGTAGATGTATAACAAAACACATGGCCAGCAAGGTAAATGAGATTGTTGCAGGCAAGTATGATCATAAAGGAGAAAGTGTTGTGTATGGAGACACTGACTCTGTGTATTTCTCAGCATACAAAACACTGCAAAATGAAATAAGCCAAGGCGTGATACCATGGACAAAAGATTCTGTTGTGGCATTGTACGACAAAATATCAGAAGAAGTGAATGGTTCGTTCAAGGCATTCATGACAAAGGCATTCCACACACCAAGCACGAGGGGAGAAGTCATAGCGGCAGGCAGAGAACTTGTAGCATCAAAAGGTTTATTCATTACAAAGAAAAGATATGCTGTATTGTACTACGACAAGGAAGGCAAACGTACAGACACTGAAGGCAAAGAGGGTAAAATGAAAGCAATGGGCCTCGATCTAAAACGTTCGGACACTCCGGTTTTTGTGCAGGACTTTTTGAGTGAGATACTGTACCTGGTGTTGCAAGGTAAGGATGAAAAAGATGTGTTGGACAGGATCAGTGAATTTAGGGCAGAGTTTAAATCCAGACCGGGTTGGGAAAAAGGCTCTCCAAAAAGAGCAAACAACATGACCAAATACACGGAAGAAGAAAACAAAAAAGGCAAAACAAATATGCCTGGACACGTAAGGGCCAGCATGAATTGGAATAGATGCCGAGACATGTACGGTGACAAATACAGTATGCCTATCACGGATGGTGCAAAGGTTATTGTTTGTAAATTAAAACAAAATCCTCTAGGATACACGAGCATAGCATACCCTGTGGACGAGATGCGTATACCTGAGTGGTTTAAGGAATTGCCATTTGATGGTGATGCTATGGAGGCCACTATACTAGATCAAAAGATCGACAATCTGATAGGTGTGTTGGGTTGGGACGTGCAATCAACAGAAACCAGTAATACGTTTAACAAACTGTTTGAATTCTAAATAACCATATGCTGAGTATAGAAGAAATAAAATTGCTGATCGAGAAACTGGAAAAAGTAAAAAAAGAAGACTTCCAAAAACTAATCGATGATAATTTGAAAATATTGAAAGACATTGAATTTGCCGTTGACGCCAATAATAAACAGGTCATTGACAGATTAGATAAAACAGTAGAATGGTACAACAAGGATAGAGAAGAAAAATTAAAAAATCCAACTGTAGATCCTGTGACTGCAAGACAGGTGCAAACAAAGATATTTCAATTTGCCAGAACTAACCTTTATAACAGTTTAGAAATTGGGCCTGGCAACGGCATGTTTTCGATGGATTTTAGAGCGTGGAGGTTGAACTACTTCCTTGATATCACTGGAGCAATCGAAAAACGCATATATCAAATGTTCAATCCCAGGCACCACAAGTACTTGAGATTCTATAGAACACGTAATACTGAGTGTTCTAACATACCACAAGGAAGTTGTAATTTTGTCTTTAGTTGGGACACATTTGTTTTTTTCACACAACAACACGTGCAACAATATTTACATGACATCAAAAGGGTTTTGATACCAGGTGGCTATGGCTTCATACAATATGCAGATTGCCACTATGATCAGGAACTTGATCTTGCGAAAAGAGGTTACTGGAATTACAATACCAAAACCGCTATGACACAGATGATAGAAGACGAAGGATATCAGGTTGTAGAAATGAATCAATTCAGACCGGGTGCCAGTTATGCAATATTCAAGAAACCTGGTAAACAAAATCCGGTAGTGTACAAAGTTTCTGAAATAACACTAGACTAAGATCTAAATATACTATACAATAAGACATTATGATAGACATCTTAAAAGACATCGTTAAACACACGCATGGACTGGGATTCCTAGATCTTGTGAAAATTACTGGCGACGATAAAGAAACAGTAATTGACAGTATGGCAGAAGATAGATCTGTAATCCTACAAGGGTCTTTCCACAAACCACAAACGGAAATGAATGGAACGTTTGGTATGCCTCAGATGGGCAAACTTGACATACATTTAAAATGTCCGGAGTACAAAGAGAAGGCAAATATAACTGTGTTGTCCGGTGAAAGAAACGGTGCAACAGTTCCAACTGGAATACATTTTGAGAATGAAAAAGGTGATTTCAAGAACGATTACAGATTTATGAATGCTGAGATTATCAACGAGAAACTTAAAACTGTGAAGTTCAAGGGAGTTAAGTGGGACGTTGAAATTGAACCAACTGTGGCAAGTGTGCAGAGATTCAACTTCCAAGCAACTGCAAACACTGAACACAACTCGTTCGTTGTGAGAACAGAAGATGGAAATTTGATTTTCACTTTTGGTGATCAAGCATCGCATGGTGGTGAGTTTACGTTTGCAACTGACGTTAAGGGCACACTTAACAAAGGTTGGAGTTGGCCAGTAGGACAGGTGCTACAAATACTAAAACTATCAGATTCAGCAAAGGTTACGTTACACTTTTCTAACGAGGGTGCGATGCAGGTCTCTGTTGATTCAGGCTTAGGCAAGTATCAATACATCATACCAGCACAGGCGCAGTAATGACGGAAAAAAATAGTAAGCAAGAACATTTAGGAGAATTGAGCAGAGACTTCGCGGTGTTCTTGCCTGCTATATCAAACTTTTACAACACGTTTATCAGCAAACAGAGAGTATCAGAAGGCAAACATATATCAGAAGAAAGAATTCCAAAAGGTTTTGAAAATGGTGTTGAAGGATTGAACTTTATAAATCCAGATAAGGGCATGTTCACTTATCCTACAGCACTGTATTCGGCAGGACATGCCTGCCTTGACATGGACAAAGTCAATGACAGAGACCATATGTTTGTAAACAGAGATAGGAAATTCAGCACAATAGTTGGTGATTCAGGAGGATATCAGATAGGTAAAGGGGTCATTAAGTTTGATTGGAAAGACTTTGAAGGTAACAAAGCAAATAAAGTAAGGTCGGATATACTTAATTGGTTAGAACTTACAAGCGACTGGGCAATGACACTTGACGTGCCCACATGGGCGGCAGATGATCTAAACAGTCCAAAAACAGGATTGAATAGTTTTCAGGACACACTGAACGGTACAATATACAATAACAAGTTCTTCCAAAAGAACAGGTTAGGACAAACTAAATTACTGAATGTACTACAGGGAGATGACTGGAACACTGCACAAATTTGGTATGACGCTGTAAAAGATTTTGAATTCGAAGGTTGGGCTATGGGCGGCATCAACATGTGTGACATGGAAGTGATGCTAAAACGTTTAATCATTATGAGAGATGAGAAAAAGTTAGACGGCAAAGACTGGATGCACGTTCTGGGAACATCTCAAATGGATTGGGGTTGTTATCTAACACAGGTACAGCGACAGGTTAGAAAACATATAAATCCTAATTTCACAATCAGTTTTGATAGTGCATCTGCATTTTTATCTACTGCAAACGGTCTAGTATATACACATAACTCTTTCACTCCAGATAGATGGTCGTTTGTTATGGACAAGGCTCCTGATGATAAAAAACTGAAAGGATCTGATATACAATTTCCATTTGATAGTGGTATAGGAAGAAGATTAAAGATGAAAGATGTTTGTTGGTACGGTGAACAAGACCTAAATAAGAACGGTAAAATTGGAGCAACTAGTTGGGATAGTTTCAGTTATGTTCTCATGATGGCACACAATGTATACAATCAGATAAGGGCAATACAAATTGCTAACGATTTGAACGACATAGAATCAATAAAGTATAAGCCGGAAGTAAAACATTGGCGTAAAACAAAGGCAAGCGACAAAACTGACGAACCAAGTATATATGTTCCAAGAAATATTTTATATTTCAACACATTTGTAGATGAAGTTTTTACAAGTGAAAAACCAATGGATGTTATTGCAGGAGCATCCAGTTATTTGGCGGACATTAGAGGCAACAGATGGGCAAGAGCCACAGGCGGTGGTAAAGGCACAAACAATTTTAGTTCTTTATTTGAATAGGAGGACACAATGAGGATAACAAAACGAAGAAGTAAAAAACTCAAAAAACTAGAGGAAGAACACGCTTACCTGGATAAAAAGGTCACGCAACTTACCAAAGACAGGCTAAAGGACAGGAGTTCTGAAAGTAAGGATATCCTTACCAGATTAAAAAGAACAAAACTTATGATCAAAGACGCTATTGCTAGGGCAAAAGCGACATTGACAAAATAGCAAAACCGTAATATAATTTAGACATGGATAGAGATTACAAAACAGGAAAGAGTGACAGTGTAGGTGTATTTTCAGGTTTGGAAGTAGAACATACTCCAGCATTTGGTAAACAGACATTATTCTTAGCACGGAATGATCTTTACTTTGATCAAATAGAAGAACTTGCACAAAAGGTAAATGCAGAAGCAATATATTTTGGTGCAAATAGAACTTTCATGTATAATCATGCTACACAGATAAATCAAATGACACGTCTCTTAAGAAAAGGCTACTATGTGACCATAGACTATCCTTATTCCTTACACAGCGAAGTCAAATCAAGATTTGCAAGTATTTGGACACATGAAAAATTTATTCCGTTTTGTTCAATCATCTTTCCAAAATCAGAAGATGACGATAACTTATGCATTAAGGTCGACGATGTTGATTTTGATAGCACTAATCCAGGTGTTTGGACAATGACTATGGATCACTTCAAACAATCAGCAGGATTTACATCATGGAACGAATACAAACAGGACGAACCAATAGAGGAAAGCGATGCCAAAAAAGTTGTCTAAGGAAAATAAAGAATATAGACAAGCAATCGCAAATTATGATGCTTGGATGAAACAAAATAAAAAACTAGAAAAACAAGGATTGTACGGAACTGATTATTACGTTAGGCGTGTTGAAGAGTTAGAAGCAAAAGTAAAACGACTAGAAGCGAAACTTAAATTAAAAAGGAAGGGACAAGCATGAGCACTGAGGAAATGAGAGATCAAGCACTGAAAGAACAAGCAAACAAAGGCAGTAAGATGATATGGGTAACGTTCCGTAAGGAGGGCATCCACAAGTATCCAGCGGCACTGGATGATCCAAAACTGGCAACAGGTGATGAATACGATGTATCGTTCCTTGGCCATCCGCACAGACACATATTCCATTTCAAGGTGGCGATAGAAGTGTTCCATGATGACAGAGATATAGAATTCATACAGTTCAAAAGATGGATGGAGAACATGTATGCAGACGGCACAATGAAACTCGATTTTAAAAGTTGCGAAATGATATCTGATGATTTGTACATGGCAATCACAAAAAGATATCCAGGCAGAAAAATTGAAATAGATGTAAGCGAAGATGGCGAAAACGGAAGCCATGCAGTCTACGAAGTACCAGTGATGGGTGGTATCTAATGAAAGAGATTCATATACAACAAAAGAGAGCAACAACTAGGATGGGACACTTGCCCATAGAAGGTGGCGGGCTCAATGCTGGATATGACACAGTTGACGCAGTGGCAAACATCTGCACAACGGCAGGTAACCTTGGCATGAAGTATGGCAAGGACTTTATCTGGGCATACGCAGGATATCAAGACGATGGTGACGATCTTGAAGACTGCATCACTTTAATGGTTAATGAAGACAAGTATGAATCGTTCCTACATCTTGCTATTCAAAATAACCATAGAATAAAACACACAAACACTGGGACGGTTAAATTAATTAAGGAGAGAAACTAATGAAAGTACCATACACAAACTTTAAAACAAGGACTGGCGACACAGACGAGGTTGGAGGTTGCACATTTATAGGCGGAGAATGGAAAGACGTAGATACAGCAGAAATTTTTGATAACAAAAAAGTCGTAGTATTTGCACTACCAGGAGCATTTACGCCAACCTGTAGTTCACAGCAAGTGCCAGGATACGAAGCAAAGTACGATGAACTAAAAGCACAAGGTATTGATGAAGTGTACTGCTTGTCAGTAAATGATGCATTTGTTATGAATGCTTGGTTCAAAGACACTAATGTAAAGAAAGTTAAAGCAATAGGCGACGGCGAAGGTGTCTTCACACAAGGAATGGGTATGCTTGTGAACAAACCAGGACAAGGGTTTGGAATGAGATCATGGAGATATTCAATGCTTGTGGACAATGGAGAAGTTGTAAAAATATTTGAAGAGCCGGGCAAGAACAATGCCAGTGACGACAATGATCCTTTTGAAGTATCAGATGTTGACACTATGATCAATTATCTAAAAAATGCCGGGTAGTTGGGATGGCAAGTCAAGGCCTAGCAACAACCAATATCGGGAGAACTTTGATGACATCTTCAAAAAAAAAGCACGAGTACGGGTGGTTGGAAGCCAAACAGTCGGGCGGAGCAGTGTTCGAGCAGGGAGTAAGGGAGTCAAAAAGAAATAAAGCAATTAGAAGGATTGCGGAACCCCTTGCAGAGAAGCATTGGAGAAACACAGGCCAGAGTGTAACTGAATTACATAGGATTTACAAAATCGCAGAATACCTGCACCAAAGAGCAAAGAGGCACAAGTAATGTACAAACCATTGCCAGACGGACTTACAATAAAACAATCAGATGTGCAAGGTCTTGGTCTGTTTGCAACAAAAGATTTTGATGCAGATGTTGTGCTTGGAATAGTGCATATCCTAAATAAGAACTTTCCACATGGTAGCATAAGGACGGCCTTGGGTGCATTTTACAACCATTCAGACAATCCTAACTGTAGGAATGTTGCAGGCTTTTGGCATCAATTACCAGTGAAATACCTAATTACAACTAAACCTATCAAGGAAGGAGAAGAACTAACAGCCGCATACACTTTGTACAAAGATTTTAATGACAAGTGGGAGTAAATCTGTTATACTAATACTATGGAAATTTTTTACATGGGCCTCGAGCCATACGAAGGAAGATACACACTACAATTACAAGACTGGACTGAAAGAGCATACAAGAAAAGAAGGATTGATTACACAATCGTTCCAGGGACAACAATTGATGATACAAAAGCGATCAGTGTTGGACAAGTGCTAGACGCACACGGTCGATCATATTTTGGAATGAGCCAAATGATGAACCTAGTACAGATGATGCGTGATGGCAGAGTCACAAGTAAAGATATTGTGTTCTTTGAAGATATGTTCCAACCAGGCATGGAGGCACTGCCTTACATATTGAATCAAGTTGATGATAAACATAGACCAACAATATATCTGAGATGCCTTGCACAGGCAATCGATCCAGACGACTTTGTACACGTGTGGGGTATGAGCAAATGGATGAGCATGTACGAACATATGTGTAATGAGATTCCTAATGTAAACATACTTGCAACTAACGAAGAAATGGTTGCCCACATGAGAATAGCAAATTGGTCAGCACCTATATACAACATATCAGGTTTAAGTTTTGGCAAGGAAGAAGTACAAAGCAGAGTTGAACAGAAGCCTTTCATAGAAAGAACTCAAAGAGTAGTGTTTGGTGCAAGATGGGATCAAGAAAAGCAACCACAGTTCTTTATGGATCTTGCAACAAAGTTCAAAGAAACACATCCTGAAGTTGAATTTGCAATCTGTCAAGGCGGACCTTTAAGATCAAACAATAAATTTTATGTTGATGAAGCAAAACATTTGGCCAAAGAAGGCATACTTACAATACACGAAAATTTGAAGAAGAATGAATATTACGAAATCCTCGCAGACTCGAGAGTGCTATTCAATTGTGCTTTACAAGACTGGGTCTCAAACACAGTGAGTGAAGCAGATGCCCTTGGAGCCAACGTATTGTTTCCGGCATACAGATCATTTCCAGAAACATTTGCAAACGATCACACAAGAATGTATGTTCCATGGTCGCAACAGGACGCAATAGAAAAACTAGAAGTATTATTAAGCAAACCATCCCCTAGTATAGGTAAGATTTCTGACTGGACCAATGGTACCATAGACAGAATGATAGACATTATGACAGGCAAGGGCGAACAATGGAGAAGAGATGGATCCCACTACAGGACACCAGTATCAGAACCCAAGTATTAAAGGACTGAGTAAAGCAGTTCTCGTAACGGGCGGAGCCGGGTATGTAGGCTCTCACACTTGCAAACTATTAGCAAAGAATGGATTCACTCCGGTCACTGTTGATAGACATTTTAGGAAAGGACTTGTATCCTTTGGTCCAAACTACAACCTTGAACTGCCACAAGAGATCAATCGACTAGACGAAATTATAAACAGACATAATATAACAAGTTGTATACATTTTGCTGGCAGTACTAGTGTGCCAGAAAGTGTTTCCAATCCATCTTTGTATTACAAAAACAATCTCATAACAACCATATCTCTGTTGGATAAACTTATAGACTGTGATGTTAAGACATTTGTTTACAGTTCTAGTGCGGCCACTTATGGTGATCCCGGTTTCAGAAAATGCAGAGAGTCTGATACTCCAAATCCTATCAGTGCATACGGTGGTAGTAAATTAATGATGGAAATGGTTTGTAAAGATTACTTGACTGCATACGGATTGTCAAGTGTTGGACTTAGATACTTCAATGCCGCAGGTGCAGATCCTGAAGGCGAAGTTGGCGAATTGCGTGATAAAGAAACACACATAGTACCATTGGCAATCGACGCCGCAAGGCAAGGCAAAACATTCAAGATATTTGGTGACAAGTATGACACACCAGATGGAACCTGTGTGCGAGATTATGTCCATGTCATGGATTTAGCAGACGCCCACATAAAAGCATTAAATTACGCTTCGGAAAATAGAGTATCTGAAGTGTTCAATCTTGGTTCCGGTGCACCGGCATCTAACAAAGAACTACTAGAAACTGTACAGAAATACACAGGCAAAATGAATATCGAGATGCACGACAATAGGCCGGGCGACCCAGCATATCTAGTAGCGGATATCAGCAAAGTAAAGGAAATTTTAGAGTGGGAACCTACACAGAGTAATATTGACAACGTGGTGGCAACTGCTGTACAATGGTATAACATGACACACAAGAAGGAGATACAATGACGGACTCGGAAGAAAAGCAAAGAGCACTAGACGCCTCTATGGAAAATGAGAGCGTGGGACACAAAGACAACTATGGTCCTATGGTGCAAATATCAATCAAAGAATATGACAAGTTGAAGGAAAGATCTAAATATATCACAGACAGAGACATGATTGCTGTTATAGACAAAATTGAAGAATTAGTTAGAGCATTGAGAAAACATATAGTTAGATTGGACGTAGAATAATGAGTGATGATATTTTAAAAGATAGTTGGGAACCAAAAGGGCCAATCAGTAAGAAGATAAAAGATAGGATCACAAAGGCGGGCAAAAGATTCCATTCGAACGACAACATCTCGGAATTCATAGAAGACGGTGAGATGGATCTATTACAGGCAGAAGTGCAGGATAAACTGCAAGGTGTGTTAGACAGTCTTGTTATTGACACTGAAAACGATCACAACACGCAGGAGACTGCAAAACGTGTGGCAAAGATGTACATTAGAGAAACATTCGGTGGCAGGTTCAAGCCAGCACCGAGAGTAACAAGTTTTCCTAACATGGGTTACAAGAGTATGTACACTAGTGGTCCAATATCAATTAGATCAACGTGTGCCCATCACTTCCAGAACATCGTGGGTAAGGCATGGGTTGGCATTATTCCAAACGGTGAAGTGATAGGATTAAGCAAGTTCAACAGGATAGTGCATCACATAGTAGAGAGACCGCAGATACAGGAAGAGATGACAACACAGATTGCAGATGAATTAAAGAAATATGCTAAGACAGATAACCTTGCAGTTGTTGTCAAAGCAGAACATCACTGTATGACGCACAGAGGTGTAAGAGAACACGAATCCGACATGACAACTGCAATTATGTTAGGAGCATTCAAAGAAGATCCTGCAACACGAGATGAGTTTTACAAAATTTGTATGAGTATGAAGGGTCATGGCTAAAACAAAAAAACAACTAAAGGTCGAACAAGCAAATATGCAATCTGACAATATCAGTGTCACCTATGATGCCAGTGACGCCGGGTGGAGTGAAGGACTTATGCATGGCGGAGTAGTCGACACTGTAACAGTCGATGGTCCTGATCCGTCAGTCTCATGGAGTTTTGGAGACATAGACGACCTAGGTCAGTTGGATCTGTTCAGCGAAGACGAGTTACGAGACAAATATCCTGCTTTGAAGCAGGCACACGAACATTATCAAAGCATATTAGAAGTTTGCAAAACAAAAGAAAGAGAAGATGAGGATAAACACTGAACCAAAATTAAATTTCGAAGACGTACTACTACAACCAAAACGTAGTACCCTTTCGAGTCGTAAAGATGTGGACATGACCAGAAAGTTCACTTTCCGTAATTCAGGAAAGGTAATGGACTTCCTTCCGATATTCGCAAGTAACATGGACGGCGTTGGTACATTTTCCATGGCAAAACAAATGCAGAAGCACAAGATGATGACAGTGATAACAAAAACCACTACACCAGACCAGTGGAAAGCGGCGGCAGGCTCCGGTTTACGAATGCAAAGTGTAAGTGTGTGTACAGGAACTAATGTCATGTGGGACAAAGAGGCACAGGATTGGTCAAACATGAAACAGGTTTTAGAGATGTTTCCTGATGTAAAGATGATCACAGTTGACGTAGCAAACGCATACCATCAGAACATGGTGGACTTTATAAAGAAAGTCAGAGACGAATACCCAAACAAAGTTATTGTAGCAGGTAATGTAGTTACACCAGAGATGACAGAAGAATTAATAATAAATGGTGCAGACGTAGTCAAGATAGGCATAGGGCCAGGATCAGTATGTACAACAAGAACAATGACAGGAGTTGGTGTACCACAGTTCTCAGCGATAGTAGACTGCTCAGATGCCGCAAACGGGGTTGGCGGACACATAATGGCAGATGGTGGTTGCGTACATCCAGGTGATATTGCAAAAGCATTTGGTGGCGGTGCCCATATGGTAATGATTGGCGGAATGTTGGCAGGACATGACGAATCAGAACAGCCAGTTGTAGATGGTAAGGTAGAATTTTATGGCATGAGCTCAGACAGAGCCAGAGAAGTGCATGGCAAACGTAAAGACGGATATAGAGGTAACGAAGGAAGACTTATCTCACTGCCACACAGAGGACCTGTTGAACCAACTTTAGAAGACATACTGGGCGGAGTGCGGAGTGCTTGTACATACATTGGTGCGAGAAGACTCAAAGACATGGCCAAGTGTGCAAGTTTTGTAACAACCAACAACGTGATCAACAGGGTATATGAGCAATACACCAAATAGCATTGAACCAATAAAAGAGAAATTAGACGACAAGATTAAGGCTTTAAATTCATCTAGGGTTTATAAAAAAGTAACACCAAGGGGTGATTTATCATGGTACATCAAATGGGCAAGTAGTATTATATTGATTGTTGCCATGTTATTCACATCCGCAAACATGTTTCCAATGAATTTATGGATTGCCAATTTAGGGTTTATAGGATGGTTGATTGTCGGTATGTTGTGGCATGATAGGTCTCTTATCGTTTTAAACGCAGTATCACTTGCAATTTACTCACTAGGAATTTTAAATCACTATTATGGAAGTTAATAAAAGTTATTTCACGACAGGGCAGATGCGTAACGCTCTGATCCAGATAGAAGACAAAATGGTACACTCCAATTGGATGCCAAACATCATACTGGGAATAAACAGAGGTGGTTGTATACCTGGTGTATATCTTTCACATCGATTAAATGTAGCACACGAAGTATTAGATGTGAGATTACGTGACCACACAGTAAAGCCAGACCTCCGTGTCTTAGAAAAAGCATTTGCATTCCAGAAAAAAATATTAATCATTGACGATATAAATGATTCTGGAGCCACATTTCAATACATATTAGATCACTTCGGCAAACATGACCAACGTATAAAATTTGCCGCACTTATCAACAACAAGCCTAGCAAAGCCGAGGTGGACTACTTTGGCTATGAGATAAACAAGGACGAAGTGCCAAGTTGGATTGTATTCCCATGGGAAGAATGGGACAAATGAAAATTGTAGTAAATGGCGATTCATTCACACATGAAAGACATTTTGCAATAGGCGAAGATTACAAAGAAAAAACATGGGCACATAAAATAGGTGCAGAAAACATCGCACTGGGAGGCTGTTCGAATGAACACATATTCCAATCATCTATTGCATACCTAAATGACAACACACCTGATGTGTTAGTGATAGGTTGGACAGACTTCGATAGATACAAAATGACACACCCAAATGGATTAAACTTACACATCTGCGGTGGCACAGTGTCTGATGACCTTTTATTTGGGATTAAGCCTGGTCAAGAAGACCAATATGAGGAGTATGGAAAATTTTACTACAAAAAAATGTTAAATCCTTATTTAAATATTAAAAATTGGATAACTTACTATCTGCATCTAGAAAAGTATTGTAGTAGTAATGGAATCATATTTTTAAACTTTATGTCACTATCATTCCCAAATGACGAATTATTAAAACAAATTTCTAAAAGCGCCTACATGGCAAGAGACAACAAAGACATTGAAACACAAGGCATCAATTACAACTACGCACTTTTGAAAAAAGACTTGGCAAGGTTCAAAGAAGAAAATTGGATCAATGGTAAAATTGGATTTTGTTATGCTGATCACGTGGCCCATTTACCAAAATGGGATAAAGGACATCCTGGTCTTGAAGCATCTTCTTTATGGGCAGATATAGTGCAAAAGAATATAGACCAAAGGTTGTGTTGACACAAGACATATAATCTAGTAAAATTAAGATACATTAATTAAACCTTAAGGAGGACTTAATGTTCAAAACATTAATGGCAGGTGTTGACAAAACACTTGTAAGAAACCTAGTAATTTTACACACGGCAGTTATTGCCCTATCGAATTATCTAGTCACAATCAGATTTGATTTGTTCCCCGGTGCGGACCTTCCATTGTTTGGATCGTTCCCGTTGGCGGCGGCGGCATTTACATTTCCGATTGTTGTAGTAGCAACTGACTTAACAGTTAGGTTAGTTGGCAAAGAAGCAGGAAGGGCCGTTGTTGCAATGGCAATCATTCCGGCAATCGTTGCATCAGTACTTGTACTGTTGGCATTAGGTG
>Ga0209645_1000824_pt1 | contig 15771 bp, 17 predicted proteins | sample ETNvirenome_6_30_FD_184070 | JGI IMG/M metagenome (GOLD analysis project Ga0209645, IMG submission 184070) | Marine viral communities from the Pacific Ocean - ETNP_6_30 (SPAdes) (version 2) | ecosystem: Environmental > Aquatic > Marine > Oceanic | place: Pacific Ocean | collected 2013-06-19
GCGATTGTTGATCCGCCGTATGGGATTGGTCGATCGGGTCACAACGGAACCAATCCAAAAAACGCAAAACATAAATGGAAGCGCTTTAAGGATAAAGGCTGGGATAATGCAATTCCGCAAAAAGAATACTTTGTCGAATTATTTCGTGTTTCAAAAAATCAAATCATTTGGGGCGCAAATTATTTTGTAGAATTTTTACCGGGCTCAATGGGTTGGATATTTTGGGACAAAGGGCAAGATTTAACAATGAGCGATGGCGAATTAGCATTTAGTTCTTTTCAAAGAGCATTAAGAAGAAAAGTCATCAATAGAGGTCAGCTTGTCAAAGAAGGCGGAACAATCCACCCAACACAAAAACCCGTGAAATTGTACGAATGGATTTTGGACAAGTATGCAAAAGAGGGCGACAAGATATTGGACACACATTTGGGTTCGGGTTCAATCGCCATCGCTTGCCACAATCGTGGTTTTGATTTAACGGGTTTTGAAATCGACAAAGAGTATTTCGATAACGCTTGCGAACGATTACGCGTTCACCAATCACAATTGACAATGTTTTAAGAAATGGGCAAAGGGAGAAAACCAAAACCAACGGCAATATTAAAAGCGCAAGGCACGTTTGATGCCAGTCGCCACAAAAATAGATTGGAGGCCGACGGAACACCATCGACACCAACGGTTCAATCGGCAAACGAAACGTTTGATTGGTTGGTCAAGAAATTGGACGACCTTGGCGTTGTCGCTGAAGTGGATGCGATGGCGTTGCAAATGTTGGCGGACGCGTGGGAAGATTATCAAGTGGCACGCAACGTGATCAAAGAACAAGGCCCGACGTATTCGACCACCACGGCGCAAGGCGATTTGATGTGGCGACCACGCCCCGAAGTTCTGATGATGAATCAGTCGTGGGCAAAGGTGGAAAAGATGATGGTTCAATTTGGATTGACGGCATCGTCGCGTGCGAAGATTAGCGTGGAAGAGAAAATACAAACGTTAGACGATTTGATTGAGTGATGCACCACGACGAAACAAAATCAAACAAGATCATCAATTTCATTGAGCGCGTGTGTACACACGTGAAAGGTGATTTAGCGGGCAAACCGTTTTTGTTGGAGCCGTGGCAACACGATTTCATTCACCAGTTGTTCGGCACAATGAACGATGGCGGTTTGCGAAAATACCGAACAAGCTATGTTCAGATTCCGAGAAAGAACGGAAAATCAAATTTGTCGGCGGCCATCGCATTGGCGGTGTTGTTCGTGGACAAGGAACCCGGCGCCGAAATTTATTGTTGCGCATCGTCACGTGATCAAGCGAAAATCGTTTTTGACGTGGCAAAGCAAATGATTCGGAATTCCGCAATCTTGTCGCGTGAATGCAACGTGTTCCAAAATTCAATCGTAAAGAAGGGAACGAATTCGTTTCTCAAAGCGGTGGCGGCCGAGGCCGGGACGTTGCACGGTGCCAATGCCAGTTGTGTCATTTACGACGAATTGCACACGGCGAAGAATCGTGAACTTTGGGACGTTATGGCAACTTCGATGGGTGCAAGGTCACAACCATTAATGATTGCGATTACTACGGCGGGCGTGTTCGATCCGAATTCCATTTGTTATGAGTTGTATGATTATGGAAAGAAGGTGCGCGAAGGCGTGGTGAAAGACACAACATTTTTGCCATTGATTTATGAGGCCGACCCGTCGGACGATATTCACGATGAACAAACGTGGAAAAAGGCCAATCCAAATTTCGGCATCAGCATCAAACCAGAGTATTTCATAAAAATGGCGAACGAGGCCAAATCATTGCCGTCGGCGGAAATCGCATTCCGCCAGTTGCATTTGAATCAATGGGTGAATTCTTTATCGGGTTGGATTGCCGATGACGAATGGATGAAGTCTAGCGGAACCATTGATTTTGAGCAATTAAGGAACCGCAAGTGTTACGCCGGATTGGATTTGGCGGCCACCGAAGATGTTACGGCGTTCGTGATGGTGTTTCCAATGGACGACGACAGCATCAAGGTCGTTCCAAAATTGTTCGTTTCGGAAGCGGCCGTGGAACGCCGAAGAAATCAAACCGGTGGATCGTACGACGCATTCGTGGCCAACAAAGAATTGATCGTGACCGAAGGGAATTCAACGGATTACAACGTCATTCAAAAGACGATTCTGGAATGCGCGGAAATGTACGACATCCAGTCCATTGCGTTTGACCGTTGGAATTCCAATTCATTGGTTCAGCAGTTGACCGACAAAGGATTGGAAATGGATCCGTTCGGTCAAGGTTTTATATCTATGACGGCACCAATCAAGAATGCGGAAGTGTTGGTGAAGAAAAGATTGTTGCATCATGGCGGCAATGCAATGTTGCGTTGGATGGTGGCCAATGTGGTGACAAAAAAAGACGATGCCGAAAACATAAAGTTCAGCAAGGCGAAGGCGGGCGATAAGATTGACGGCATCATTGCAATGATCATGGCGTTGGGTGAAATGATGACGATGGAGAATAAAGACGTCACCGGTTCGTCCACGTACGAATCACAAGGCATCCGAATGTTATGATGAAATTAGAAGATGCCCGCGACTTGGGATTGAAATTGTTTGAATTAGGAATGACGCCGTGGCTTGCTGAAACGGGCGACGGGTACATTGTGCGTATATTATTAGAAGGCGAAATCATCAATGTGTTTCGCACTGATTTGGAATTATTGGGCAAAAATTAATATATTGTGAAGAACAAATAAAAAAGAGCAAATGAACCCAATGGAAAAAATCAGCATCGGAACCATTATTGAAATGGTTCGCACTGGCAAAAGATTCGTCGTGGATAGCATTTCACCGCAAGGGATTGTGTTGAAAGAATGTTCGCGATTGGTCACATTTAGCCGTTCGGCATTGAACGAACGATTCAAGAGAAAATCGGCGGTAATTATTGAGTATTAGGGAAACGAAGCCCGTTCGGGCAGTAGTTGTTTTTTGGTTGGAAGGGACGTCATTCGTGGCGTCCCTTTTTGTTGAAAATCAATTTTTTGAACGTTGCACATGATTATGTAAATTAACCCCGAATTGTACAATCATTTCATCCGAATGGCGGAAAATCAAAATCTTTTCGGGCGTATTTTGGGGGCATTTAGAAACAACCCAAATCGTCCATCGACTTCGTTGGCAAATCCGGCCGAATGGTTGTTTGCGGACAATGAGTCGAAAACTGGAATCGCCGTGACGGAAAACACGGCAATGCAATTGTCGGCGGTATTTGGTGCCGTTCGTGTTATTTCTGAAACCATTGCAACACTACCGTGGAACGTAAAGCAAACCAATGACGATATTATTGTCGATGCCAGTGCGCACCCAATCAATAAATTAATACACCACCCAAATGCAATGATGACGGATTTCACTTTTCGTGAAACGTGTCAAGCGCATTTGTGTCTACATGGCAATGCCTTCATTGCCATCAAACGTGACGGCGCCGGGAATCCATTGCAATTGATTCCGATTCACCCGGATCGTGTAGAAGTGAAGGTGTACAAGGACGAAAAGTTTTACCAGATTGACGGCAAAGAAACGTTCGACGATTCTGAAATCATTCACATTGTCGGACTTGGATTCGACGGCGTGATCGGCAAATCAGTATTAGAGGCGGCACGCGAATCAATTGGCCTTGGATTAGCGGCCGACCGATTCGGCGGTTCATTCTTTGGCAATGGCGCAAACGTATCGGCGGTATTAACGCACCCCGGAAGGCTATCAGACGACGCCTACAAACGTTTGATTCGTTCGTGGACACAACGCAACGCCGGGTTGGACAACGCTCACAAAACGGCGATTCTCGAAGAAGGGATGAAGGTGGAAAAGATGTCCATCAGTCCGCAAGAATCGCAATTCATCAGCACCAGAAAATTCGGCGTTGAAGATATTGCACGTTTTTTCCGTATTCCATTGGCCTATTTGGGTTCTTTGGAAAACAGCTCAACACGTGCCAACATCGAAGAACAAGGCATCCAGTTTCAAAGAAACACGATTTTGCCGTGGGTGAAACGTTGGGAAGCGGAATTGAATCGCAAATTATTTGTTGGCGATTCTGAATATTATATACGATTCAACATGGACGGTTTGTTGCGCGGTGATATAAAGTCACGCTACGAGGCGTACACCAAAGGCCGTCAATGGGGTTTTATTTCAGCAAACGACGTTCGACGTTTAGAAAATATGCCGCCAATTGACGGTGGCGATGCGTATTTACAACCAATGAATATGGTTGAAGTTGGACGCCCACAAAACGACGAAAACGATGCCGTGGAATAACTACCCAAAGGCGGCATCAGAAAATGCCGCACGTGCGCTGAAACACCGTGAAGAAAACGGTTCAGATTGCGGAACACCCGTAGGATGGACACGTGCAAACCAACTGGCGAATCGTGAAACGATTTCGGACGAAATTTTAGTTCGCACCTATTCGTTTTTGTCACGTGCTAAAGTATACGACCAAGGCGATTTTGTAGATGCCGACGGAAAGGAAATTTGCGGTTCTATTATGTACGCCGCGTGGGGTGGTGATGAAATGTTGCGTTGGGCGAAAAGAACAATTGAACAAATGGAAAACGAAGATAAAAGACACATAAAATCCGTGGTTGAAACTGATGACGAAATTGTGATCACGTTCGGCAAATCGGAAATGGACGAATCCGGATATAAAGACGAAGAACGTGCCGAACCTAACGAATTAGAGGTTGGCGATTTCGTGAAATGGAATTCATCCGGTGGCAACGCTTATGGCCGTATTATTCAAGTGGAACGCGATGGCGAATTAGAAGCCGATTCGGGTTTTGTTGTAAACGGCACGGCGGACGATCCCGCCGCCCTCATTAGGTTGTATCGCTACGATTCAGAGTCGGACGCGTACATCGAAAGAAAACCAGTGTTGAACGTGGTTCATAGATTCAGCACATTGGAAAAATTTGACGCCGAAGTTCGCAAATCGTCTGTGGTTCGTGAAGAACGTGAATTCCGAATGGAAAACGTTGAACACAACGGGAATGTGATCAGAGGTTATGCCGCCGTTTACAATTCAGATTCTGAATGGATGGGCGGTTTCTACGAACAAATTGAAAATGGTGCATTTGACGACGTATTGGAAAACGACGTTCGTGCCTATTTCAATCACGACGAAAATTTATTGTTGGGGCGTGTGTCAAGTGGCACACTAAGAATCGGCACGGACAAACGTGGTTTGTTCTATGAAGTCGATTTGCCAAACACATCATATGCCAATGATTTAGTAGAGTTAATGAAGCGCGGCGACGTGAACCAAAGTTCATTCGCATTCCTAATCGGGCAAGACCGTTGGGAACAACGCGACGGGAAAACGTACCGAATCATTGAAAAAGTATCACGTTTGCTAGATGTTTCGCCAGTTGCGCAACCGGCCTACCCGGACGCAACATCGGAACTGAAACGCGATTTGGAAATTGAAACCAAAGAGGAAATCGAAACGGCCGCCGTAGAAGAAACGGCATCCGAAGCGGTTGAAACGAAGGAAGAAGATTCCAACATTTATTTGTATAAAAGTAAAATTCTAAATTTTTAACACGATGAAAAACATCGAATTGCGCGGCAAACGCGCGGAATTGATTAAGCAAGCGACCGCCATCGTTGACGCGGCGCAAGCGGAAGGACGTTCATTGAACGCCGAAGAACAGTCAAAATTTGACGCAATTGAAGTTGACGTACGTGGCATCAAAAGCCAAATCGACACTTTGGAGCGTGCGGCTGAATTGAAAAAAGAAATGGCGGCAAACGCCGAAGCGCGTCAAGCGGCGCCAAAGGCAAGCAAGTCAAGTACATTCTCAAAATACCTTCGCAACGGTATGGGCGCATTGAACGCCGAAGAACGTGCATTGATGGGTGAAATGCGTGGCACGTCAACGCAAGTTGCGGGCACTGATTCATTGGGTGGTTTCTTGGTTCCTCAAGATTTCAGCAACGAATTGGACATTGCTACATTGTTCACTGGCGAGGTTGAAAGACTTGCAAAGAAATTGAACACAGCGGGTGGCGCATTGTTGGATTATCCTACAATTAACGACACGGCAACCGACGCGAACCTAATCAGCGAAGCGGCGGCGGTAACTGTTCAAGACATGACATTTGCCAACGCACAGTTGAGCGCGTACAATTACGCAAGCCAAGTTCGTGTGTCAATGCAATTGTTGCAAGACAACGCGTTTGACCTAAATGGATTCTTGGCTGAATCTATGGGCGAAAGAATCGCACGTGCTACAAACGCGGCATTCACTACGGGTACCGGTTCAAGCCAGCCACAAGGTTTGGTAACGGGTTCAACAGCGGGTGTTACAGCGGCATCAGCAACGGCAATCACAGCCGGAGAGGTTCTTGACCTAATCGCAAGCATCGACCCGTCGTACCGCAACAAAGCGTCTTTCGGGCTTATGGCTCACGACAACGTGATCACGGCAATCAGAAAATTGGGACTTGGTTCTAACAATGACCTACCAATTTTCGTTCCTTCAATGGAAGCGGGCCAACCAGATAAAATCTTTGGCCACAACGTTTACGTGAACAATGACATGGAGTCAAGCATCGCAACTGGCAAGAAAACGTTGATCGCTGCTGATTTCAGCAAGTTCATCGTTCGTTCAGCGGGTGGTGTTCAGTTTGTACGCTTAAACGAACGTTACATGGACGAATTAGAAGTGGGTTACGTTTGTTTCGCACGTAAGGATTCAAAAGTGATTGACACACGTGCCGTGAAGCACTTGGTTCAAGCATAAGCAATATGAAGGTTAGATTTTTGAAATCTATCGTTGGAAATGGATTCCACTACCGTAAAGATGCGGTAGTGGACATCCAGTCCAATGAAATGGTGACGGACTTTTTGAACGCGGGTTTTTGTGAGGCAATCGCCGAACCACCAAAGAAGCGTGCAAAAAAGGCGGTGAAGAAAAGCACATCAAAGCAAACACGTTAAGAAATGGCAATTGATATTGTAACGGCGGCGGCGTCGGAACCAATCACACTGGCGGAAGCAAAAGATTTTTTGCGCGTTGACCACACCGATGACGATTCATTGATTTCGTCATTGATTACGGCGGCACGTCAAATGTGTGAAGAATACACACGACGCATTTTGGTCACGACAACCGTTGACGAATATTTTGACAAGTTCCCGAAAAACCGTTGGAACAATTTGTCAAATCTGATTTATTTGTCACGCGGCCCCGTTGCATCAATTACATCGGTAAAATATGTGGACGAAATCGGTTCAGAGGCTACAATATCTTCGTCAAGCTACGTGACCGATTTGATTTCCGAGCCGGCACGAATTCAATCCGTATCGGGTTGGTTTGCGGCGGCGGGTGTTGTCAACCAAGTGATTGTGCGTTATGTGGTGGGAACCGAAGTTTCATCAATTCCAAAACCATTGATTCAAGGAATGATGTTGGTGATTTCTGATTTGTACGATCAAAGAAACGACCGTGTGAAACAGCTGCCAACGGCATCGGAATATTTGTGGAACCCATATAGAATATTTACATTCTAATGATTGATCACGCCGGACAATTAGATCGAAGAATCACGATTCAGACGTTCACCAGTGCGACCGATACATTTGGTCAGCGCAACAAAACGTTTTCGACGTTGGCGACCGTGTGGGCGAAAGTGGTTGAAAAGGTCGGGAATGAAGCTGAAAACGGCGATATGATTTCCGCAACGAAACGTGTAGATTTCTTCATTCGTTACCGTTCGGACATCAATGAGCAAATGCGCATTGTGTACAACAACAATACATATAAGATTCACGCAATACAATCGGCGGATGCACGTGAGGCATTCCAAATGATTCGTTGCGAATACACCGACGCGGCATGAACAACATAAAGATTGAAATGGTTGGTGATAAGAAATTGCGCAAGCAATTGAAACGCCTTGAAGAACGCACGCGCAAACGTGTGTTGAAGAAGGCCGCTAAAAAGGGGTTGAAACCAGTTGTTCGTTTATACAAATCGCAAATCACCGATTCTGATGAAGTGTTTGCAGTTTATCGCAACGGAAGCGTGTACGCTGAAATTATTCCGGGTCAATTAAAACAATCCATTGCGGTAAAGTTTCCAAAGCAAGAACCCGGCATTGATTCAATCGTTGCATCGGTCGGCCCACGTAAAACGGGCGCATATAGACACCCAGAAAAGGGCGGTTGGTTCGCCGGTTTCATTTCGTTTGGTTGGCTTAGATTCCGTGACGGTTCAAGGTACAAAGGCCAGAACTACGGTTGGGCGGCAAACGCAATTCGTATTGGTGAACGATTTGCCACACCAAGAATCAAAATGGCATTCACTCAGTATTTAAGAGCTGAAATCAAAAAACTTGGATTCAGTCAAAAAATGGGAATGCGATGATTGGGAAGGTGATCAAATACAAGTTTGACAACACATCGGCATTGAATAACGTGTTTGGTGGGCGTGTTTATCCCGTTATTGGGGCGCAAGGTGGCGCAACGCCATTTGCGGTGTACGACACGACATCCATCCGCACGGAAGGTTCAAAAGATGCCGATTCACATATTGACATCGTAAACGTTTCCATCACAATGGTTGGAACGAATTACGGCACATTACAAACGGCGGTGGACGATGTTCGTTCAACGTTCGTTCGTATGGACGAAACAATTTCGGGCGTTGAGGTTCAATCGTGTATGTTCGACACCCAATCAGAGGTGTTCAACGTAGATGAAGAAACCTACGGCGTCGAAGTTGATTTAACTTTCAGAATAATAAAAACTTAAAAAGAATAAAAAATGGCGGCAAGTACATCAATAATGAATTCGACCGACGTTGTGATTCAAGTATCGTCAGACGACGTGACTTATGAAATCATAGGAAAAATGACATCGGCATCGTTGGCGGTTTCAATGGCAACACGCGACACATCGACGAAAGATTCGGCGGGTTGGATGGAAGTTCTCGAAGGACAAAAATCGTGGACGCTATCTGGCGAAGGTTTGGTTGTTTACTCAAACAGTGGTAAAACAACACCAGACGAAGTTTACACTTTCTTGGCAAATAGAACAAAAGTGTACGTGAAATTCGGTTCAACAACAACCGATGAATATGCGTACAGTGGACAAGGTTATTTCACAGAATTCAGCAACGATGCCGGATTTGAAGATAATTCAACCTATTCATTTTCGTTCCAAGGGACAAGCACATTGACCCAAGCGGCGGTATCTTAATCTAAACCACGGGGCGTCCATTGGGCGTCCCGTTATTAAAACACAACACAATGACAAAACAAATAACAGTAAACGGCAACCAATACCCCGTGAAATATGGATTCAACGCATTGCGTTTGTTTTCCAATCAAACGGGAATCGGTTTGGACGATTTGGCACAATTGCAAGATTCAATGTCTATTGATTACGCCATCGCATTGATTTGGGCGGGATTGAAAGACGGGGCACGTGTAGAGAAAATCGAATTTAATATGACGATTGACGACGTGGCCGACTTATTGGACGAAGATCAAACGATCATTGAACAATGCGTTGGATATTTTGTGGAATCGTTCGTTAAACCGGGGGACGCTGAAAAAAAGTAACGGCCCAACACGAAGCGGAATCATTCACGTGGGATGATTTGGAGGCCATCGGGTTGGGCGAAATGGGAATGACGATTGGCGAATTGTATGACATGACGCCACGCCAGTTCCAAAACAAACGGCAAGGTTTCCAACGCATCATTGAACATGAGATGCAAACGAAGTGGGAAACAACGCGATGGTTGGCGGCGGTAACGATTGCCCCGCACACCAAACGAAAATTGAAACCGCGCGATCTGATTGCGTTCCCTTGGGAGAACAAAAAGAAGGTACATCGGGCGGCGTCATTTGAAGAAGTGAAACAAGCAATTAAACAAGTGTTCGGCGATGGCGAAACCACAAATTGATTTAAAATTCGGGGCGGACTTAAAAGGGTTCCGCCGGGGTATTTCCAACGTTGACCGTTCGTTGAAGAAATTGTCTGGAGGCTTTACAGCGTTGGGCGGCGTCATGGGCGCATCGTTCGCCGTGGATGCCATCAAACAGTTTGTGACCGAATCGGTCGATTTGGCCAACCAAGCCGAAGGCGTGCGAAATGCCTTTGAACGCATCAATGACGAAAAGTTGTTGGGCAATTTGCGCAAGGCAACCAAAGGCACAATCAATGATTTGGAATTGATGAAGATGGCGGTAAAAGCCAAAAACTTCAACATTCCATTGGAACAATTGGGCAACCTTTTGGGATTCGCACAACAACGTGCAACGGAAACGGGGGAATCCATCGACTACATGGCCGAATCTATTGTATTGGGTATCGCACGGAAGTCGATTCCGATTCTTGACAACCTTGGATTCAGTGCCACCGAAGTTCGTGAGGAATTCAACCAAACGGGCGACATGGCCACGGCGGTTGGAAACATCATTGAACGTCAAATGGCGGACGCCGGTGAAGCTACATTGACGGCATCGGAAAAGATTGCACAGCAACGCGCCGAAATCACCAACTTGAAAATCGCCGTTGGTGAAGAATTGCAACCCGTTTATGTGGCATTCTTAGATGAGGTCAAAAGCGGATTGGAAAGTGTTAAAACACTACTTTCAGACCAAATTACTGGCGTTGAACAAATGGCCTATGTTGCGTCGTTTTTCCAAGGGGCGCAAGGGAAAGTGTTGCGTATATATTTGGACGCACAAGTGGCCGCACGTAAAGCGACAAAAGAAGCAACCGAAGAACAAAAGAATTTAGGCGAAGAAACGGGCAAAACAACAACCAGAACGGTTGAATTGACCGACGCACAAGAAAAGGCGGCATTGAAAGCCGCTATGTTGGCGCACGACATCAGTTTGGCAACAAAGGAAATGCAGAAATTCGTCATGCACGGCGAAAGCGTGGAAATGTTCGACATTGCCGAAGATTTTGAAGATACGTCCGAAGTGTTCGAAGATTTCCAAGGCAATTTGGACAGAATCAATGAACGTCGTGCGGTATTGCAAGAAGGTTTCCAACAAATGGGAATGATTCTGAAATCTACATTCCAAGACGCATTCCGACCGTTAGAAGAAGGCGAAACCAGAATGGAGGCATTCACCGATGCGTTCACCCGTATGTTGAAACAAATGATTGTTGACCTTCTGGCAACGGCGGCGGCGGCGGCATTGGTGGCCATTGCAATGACCGTTGCATTCGGTGGCGTCGGGGCGGCGGGCGCACAAATGTTTGGCACTGGATTCCAAGGCGGTTTCGGCGCGTTGTTTGGACAAACGTTCCAAGGGATGGGCGGATTAGGCTTCGGCGGCGGTGGCTTCGGCGATAACGGCGGCGGAATGAACATCATGAGCGTGATTCGTGGCGAAGATATTTTGTTGGTTCAAGAACGCGCATCAAATAGAAGAAACAGACAAACGGGCGGTTAATGGCATTAAGACTTTACAGCGAATTCAAAAGTTCCGCAAATAAGCAATACAAGGTTGAAATATATGACACCGATTGGACGGCGGCATCGTCGTCGTTCGTTGTTGCGGGCAATGGTTTTGAATTAAATTACAAGGGCGAAACCGACAACATTGTCAGCCCAGTAATAGGTTCAAAATGTATTGTCAAAGCGTACAACAAAGATTCGGTATTTGACACGTTCATCAGCAATTTACAAGACCATCAAGAAGATCGTTTTTTTCTCAAAGTATTATTGCACGATGGCGCCAATTATCAAAATTATTGGGCGGGTATTATCACGCAAGACCTAATCAAAGACGAAGATGTTTCAAAACCCCGTGTGTTTGAAATAACGGCAACGGACGGAATCGGCCATTTGGCAAATAAAGAATACGAAACCATTTCCAATGTGACGATTGAATCGTTCATTGAATCGGCGGTGGGCGCCATTGGGTTGGACGAACTGTATTCAGCAACGGACGATTTTTATGCCACGACCGTCAACGTTTGGGACACGAACCACACGTACAGCGCCACGACCGATGTTTCAACCTTGATTCGGTTTGATTCACGTGTTTACACCAACAAACAAAAGGACGGTACAATTATCTATTCAACGTACCTTGACATATTGCGTGAACTATGTACGGCCTTCGGCGCGCGTTTTTACCAGAAGGACGGCGTTTTCCATTTTGAACAATATTTGGAACGCACGGACGCAACGCGCACGGTTAGCACCTACCAATTCAACGGAACATTGTCGGCAACGGCATCAGTGAGTGACGACGTTACGTTGGATCAAACGTCGGCGGGCGGCGCAAGAATGGCGGGCAATATGTTCAATTATTTGCCAGCATTGAAAAAAGTGCAAGTGGCGTTCGACCAAAAGCGTTTGACCAATCTATTGGCCAACAACATTGCATTCACCAATTCAACCGGCCGCATCAATATCGGGTTTGTTCCTAACGACGACAATGCACGCTTGCAACTAGATTTGGGATTGATATACCAATTGACGTTGAACACCACGCCGCCAAGTGTTTCACTGGAGTTTTACCGCCCCGTTTGGAAAATAGAAATCCGAACCGAAGATATCAACAACCCCGGAACGTTCTATTATTTGAAACGCGATTGGACGCCGGGAACAATTGGCGCGCAATTGTACGGGGCAACATCGTGGACCACAACGGCATCGTATTATTACATTGACGGTGGTATTGGTCAGAATGATGCAACGGGGTTGTATTTGAGCGGCCCGGCAAGTTTGGTGACGCCGGTTTTGCCCGTAGATGGAAACGTGGAAATCAATATTCTTTTTGACAAGGCGTACGATAATAACAACGCGGCCAACACGCCACCAAGTTATTTTGATGAAAACGTCACGTCCCTTGCTAAAAAAGTGTCGTTCCTAAATGACACGGGCAACCTTGATGAAGTAGAGGTATTCACGGCAACAAACGACGACACCAATATCAATTCAAATTTGATTCTCGATTTGGGGGTTTTACGTGTGAGCGATGCCGCCGGATTGCAAGGGTCGTTCTATGTGTATAACGGAACCAATTGGGTACGTTCGACGCAATGGCGCCGTGGCAACACGGGAACGTTTGCGGCGTTGTATAAGCTATTGACCAAAGAAATATTGTCGTTACACAAAAAGCCGATTGAAAGATACAACGGTACAATCATTGGCCCGTTTTCGTTTGGGGTACGTTATGAATTCGACAGTTCTTTTTGGGTTCCGTTGAATGGTAGATACAATGCGAACATGGACGAATGGACGTCCGAATGGTTTGCCATTGTAAAGGACGACACCAACATCACCACTGGCGATCCCGTTGGTGGGGGTGATGCACCCGATTTCACGGCACGAATAAGCAGTCAACAAGGCACGGACGAAGTAATTAACGCGGTTGACATTAACACAACCACAAGCGCCGTGACGGGCAACGCAACCGTTGGTGGCACGTTGGGTGTCACCGGGACGGCTACATTGGGCGTGACGAACGTTGGCGCATTCACCACAACAAACCAAGTGTCGGTGACGGTGAACCAAATCACGGCAAACCCCGGTGGTTCCGAAACGTTAAGCATCAGCAACCATTTTAATTTCATCAGCTATTCGGGGGCGAATGGAACGTACACGATTAATTTGCCGGCGGCGCAAGACGGTGTTATATTACGATTTAAGACGGACGACACGATTACAGCAAACAAAACAATAACATTGGAACCAAACGGCGGCGAACGTATAGACGGCGAAGCGAATTACACAATGGATAGAGGCTACGACGGAATTACCATTTTGGGATTGAACGGGGCGTACTTTATTATACAGAAAAAAGAAAAATAAACACAATGGCAAATATTAATTTAATTGTAAAAGAAGAATTGAACATCACGTGTTTGAGAAATGACACGTTCCGTTTGGACATGATCTGGAAAGATAGTTCGGATGCCCTTATTGATTTGACGGCGTACACGTTTGGCGCGCAAGTCAAAAAGAGTGAAAGTGATAGCACCAGTATTTTATCATTTGAAGATAGCGATTTCACAAAAGATGCAAGCGGAAATTTGTCGATGACAAAAACAAGCGCGCAAATGGACTTGCAACCGGGAACCTATTATTACGATTTGCAAGCTACAAAAACGGCAAACGGCGACGTGTCCACATGGTTGGGCGGGTTATTCAAAATTGAAGGTGACGTAACACGATAAGACTATGAGCGTAACAATAAATTTATCAGAGGCAAACAGCGTTAGTTTAACCAATGCACAACCGTCGGCCGTAACAGTTGCCGGCACCGTTGGTGATATAACGGGCGTGACAATAACGGCCGGCGATGGATTGACGGGTGGCGGTACGGACACAAGCGGCAATGTTTCTTTATCATTGGCCGTTGGTGCGGGAACTGGAATACAAGTCAACGCCGATTCCGTTGAATTGAATCATTTGGGAATTGAAGATTTGACGGCACCCGCGTCCGATAAAATATTGTTTTACGACGTCAGCAATAATGCCACAAAGTTTTTGACCATTGGCGACAACCTAACAATCACCGATGACACAATCAGTGCGGCGGCGGTTTCTGGAAGTCAACCGGCCATCATTGATAGTAGTGGGACGCCAACGTTGGCAACGGGAATCACGGGTGATGAGGTGCGCACATTGATTGGTGCGGGAACATCGTCGTTTGACGGTGCCTATTCATCACTTACGGGCACGCCTACAATCCCAAGTGCGGCCAATGATGCAACAATCACGATTGAAGCGGGCGACGGTTTGGGAACGGGTGGTGCATTTACAACCGACCAATCGACGAACGAAACAATCACGTTGGCAAACACCGACAAAGGGAGTTCACAAAATATTTTCAAAAACATTGCGTCGGATAGCGGAACGGCCGTTGCCGGCACCAATGACGACACAATCACTATTTCGGGCGGCACTGGAATTTCCACAAGTGTCAATAACGATACATTAACCATTGTGAATGATAGCCCCGATCAAACAGTCAGTTTGACCGAGGGTTCAAACGTTACAATAACGGGCACCTATCCAAACTTCACAATTGCCGCAACCGATACGGACACCAATACGCAATTGTCAGACGAAGAAGTTCAAGACATTGTGGGCGGTATGGTTTCGGGAAATACCGAAACAAATATTACGGTTACTTACGACGATACAAACGGCAAACTAAATTTCAGCGCAACCGATACCGATACGGTCACAAGCGTTGGTGTTTCGGGTAGTGAGGCAAGTGGAACAATCACTTTATCTGGCAGCGGTTCAACCACCGTTTCACAAGTTGGCAACACCATCACAATCAGTTCAACCGATACGGACACCAACACGCAATTGACGGACGAACAAGTCCAAGACATTGTTGGTGCTATGTTTAGCGGCAACACCGAAACGTTGGTGTCGGTAACTTACCAAGACGCCGACGGCACCATTGATGTTGTTGTGGACAATGATTTGTCAAACTACGACAATACAACGTCCGGATTCCTTACGGCCCACCCGTCAATCAGCGCGGCGGCATCGGTTGACAATAGCGGGCGAACGTACATTCAAGATATAACGTTGGATAGTAACGGACACGTTACGGGAATCACATCGGCAACCGAAACCGTTACCGATACCAACACCCAATTGTCAGACGAAGAAGTTCAAGACATAGTGGGTGCGATGGTTAGTGGCAACACCGAAACAAATATTAGCGTTACGTACGACGATACGAACGGCAAACTAAATTTCAGTGCAACCGACAC
>Ga0209645_1000825_pt1 | contig 15762 bp, 13 predicted proteins | sample ETNvirenome_6_30_FD_184070 | JGI IMG/M metagenome (GOLD analysis project Ga0209645, IMG submission 184070) | Marine viral communities from the Pacific Ocean - ETNP_6_30 (SPAdes) (version 2) | ecosystem: Environmental > Aquatic > Marine > Oceanic | place: Pacific Ocean | collected 2013-06-19
ATAGCACCTAAAAACCCGGTCGCTGCAAATGTCGGCGCATTGCTTACGATTACGGGCAATAAGGATTTTGCGGAGACGGTGTTGCGAGGACAAGCCGCGCGCAAACCAGAACAAGGCGGCGCCTCTGCGTTTGATTTGGACAGCACAGAAAAAAAGGATCTCGAGGCCCACGTCGAAACCCGCCTGGCTGGTGCTGGCGTGCCAAGCGAAGACATTGCGAGAGGTAAAGCCACCATCCTCGCCTACGCCGTTGGCAAAAAATTAGAGGGCAGCGACTTCGACGCCTCTAAAAACGACGACCTCAACCTGGCCATTCAGCAATCGCAGGGCGCGGCGGTCGTCCAGGGTGAGCACATTGCTGGCGGCATCCAAGAGTACAACGGCGGCAAGGTTGTCGTACCGCAAAGCGTGATTGTTGACGAGGATGATCCGAATTCCCTGGTGCGGTTGTTCGAGGGTGAGCTCGGCAAAGGCGCAGCCGCCGCGCGTCGCAAAGGTGCATACCGCGAGGGCGCGCTCACAAGCGAAGATTTCGACGAGCTCGGTATTCGTCCGTATGTGAACGGCAAGCCCTACCCTGTCGATGAGCGCCTCTATGAAAACATGACGCTGCGGACGATAGACGGCGCGCGGGTCGGTCTGATGTACAACGGCAAGCCGCTTGTCGGCAGGAACGGGATGCCGATCACGGTGGATCTAAACGAGCTTGTCGCTTATCGCGCAGATCAACGCGCTGGCTTGCTCGACCGATGACGATATTTAGCAACCCTCAAAATGTAATGACGGAGGTAATGGCCGGTGACACGTTCAGCGGTTACGAAACGGGTTTCCTGGAAAACCTCTCCGCCGAATACTTTGCCTTCAAATCAGTCAACACGCATCGCGCGCAGCAAGACAGCCTGATCGAGTATTTTGACCGGACTCTAAAAGAGCTCGGCGACCCCAGCATTAAGAACCCAGGCCATTTCTATGACGCGCTAAATGGCCGCTCGACAGCTCGAGCCACGGGTCGATTGCCGCGCTTCTACGCTGACCAGGTAGATGAGGCGGCAGAACCGGACGAAGATCAGCCTTATTTTGAATTCAGTCGTCGCCTGGACATTTTGAACGATGCGCTTACGGCCCAGGGCAAAGCAACGATCACCCGCGAACAAGCTCTACAAGGCGCAAAGGAAATCGCGATTGGCCGACAGAAAGACGCGGACAAAGTAGCGAGCCAGGCGACAACGCTGGGCGATCTCGGCAGCATTGCGGGATCTGCGCTTGCGGAGACAGAGGCATTGCTGCGAAGCCCGTTTGCTCCGACGCTTGTCATGGGGGCGTCGAGCCGCGCCAGTGTTCTCGGCGGCGCTTTGATCGATGGCCTAATTGTTGCTGGGCCGGTCGCTCTATCACAAGCTGACGTTGCCAAATGGCGCAGATCCATCGGCCTTGGTTATGACTCCCAACAATTCTTTTTTAATGTCGGCATGGCGTTTGCTGGTGGCGCTGCATTTAGTGGTGCGCTCCGCGGAGCAATAAAAGGCACTCCCGCGGTGCGTGATCGATTTGATCCACTAGGTGCTGTAGGCCGGGAGTTCTCTAAAAACATCGATGAGATGGGCATTGCTGAGCTGAACGAAAAGCTCATCAATTTGTCCGAGCAAGAAATGCGCGCTGGCATCGAGGCGCTACAAAAGGCCGGGGTCGAAATGCCGCCCGAGGTCGATATTGCGATACGAGCTGATGACGCGGAAGAAGCCAGCCCCCTCGCCGCTGACGACCTGGACGCACAGGCGGAACACTTAGACCGGACGATAAAAGCCGAGCTGGCGCTTGTTCGTGACGAGCCGCTCAATATGCCGCACGAGCCGGTAGCACCGAAGCGGGTGCCTGACGACATCCACCACCAGGACAATTTAGACGGCACCGTGTTCCGATTGGATTTTGACCGTGTGAAGGTCGATGCCAAGACGTTCCAGTTCAAATCCGGCGGCGATACCGAAGGCGTTATCGAAACGCTGCAAGGCGTGACGCAGTGGGACCCGTACAAAGCTGGCACTGTGATGGTGTACGAGTTCGCCGATGGGCGGCAGTTTATCGCGGACGGTCATCAAAGGTTTGGCCTGGCAAAGCGGCTGAAAGCAGCAGACCCCGATGCCGATATACAGCTCTATGGGTTCAAGCTACGCGAGGCTGATGGCGTCACACCAGAACAAGCTCGGGTTGTCGCTGCGCTGACCAACATCGCGCAGGGCTCCGGGAGCGTCGTTGATGCGGCCAAGGTGCTGCGAGTAGATCCTGGGCGCTTGGGCGAGCTGCCGCCGATGTCGCAAATGGTTCGCCAGGCGAAAGAGCTGGTGAAGCTCAGCGACGAAAGTTTCGGCCTGGTCATTAATGAAATCGTCCCAACTAACTATGCGGCGGTTGTCGGGCGGCTGATCGATGACCCGGCAAAGCAAATGGCGGTGATGCAGCTCCTGGCGAAAGCAGAGCCAGCAAACATTACCCAGGCCGAGGCGATAGTGCGCCAGGCTCGAGACATGGAGTTCCGCCAGGAAACGCAGGAGGGTCTGTTCGGCGTCGAGGAAATGACGCAATCGCTGATGCTCGAGCGCGCCAAGGTTCTCGATCAGACGTTGAAGATCCTCAAAAACGACAAGCGTGTTTTCCGCTCTCTTGTCGATAACCAGCAACGTATTGAAGCGGAAGGCAACAAGTTATCCGCCGACAGTAACGTCCAAAGGAGCACGACCGATGCCCAAGCGCTCGAAATCGTCCAAAGTCAGGCGAACGTCAAAGGCGCAATCTCAGACGCCCTTAACCTCGCAGCAAGACAATACGCCGACGGCGCGCCGCTCGCAGAACAAGCAAGAAACGTCGCCGAGGCTGTCCGATCAGCAATTGACGGAGGCGATCTACATGGCACAGGAATTCTTAGCGAAGGACGTAGAGCTGACGTTGCGGAGGAAGGTGATCGGCTCGCTGCGAGCGCAGAGAGGGAAAGCCTAGAGCAATTTGCCGAGCCCAACGGCAAGGGCTCCGAGGATCAGGCCGATGCAGCCGAGGCGACACTGCGCGAGGAAACGCAGCTAAGAGAGGCCGCTCAGCCGGACGTAGAGCTGCGCGAAGACCTTGGGCGCATTGTCGATGCGGGTGCGACGCCGGAACAGATCGACGCGCATCCAGCGGTCACGGACGCCCTCGAGCGCGCTATGGCGATCCCGCTGACCAAAGAAGCGCAGGGTTATGGGACGCCAGAGTTCCAGGCAGCTCGAGAGTTTAGGTTCGGCGATGAAACCGTTGTCGGCTACGAGGCGGGAGTGCAGCGCTTATATGAGGATGCAAAGCGATTAGGCTGGGAGGATGACGGTAAAACTTTCCCTGGGCAGATCGATCAAGGCCGTCGCGCGACGATCATGCTCGGCCCTCCTGCCAGCGGTAAATCCTATTTCGCCAACAAAGTCGCCCAGGCGCGCAACGCGGCAATGGTGGATAGTGACGAAGCGAAAAAGGTTTTGCCGGAATTCGAGGGTGGTATTGGAGCCAATGCGGTTCATGCGGAAAGTACATTGCTGGCTGAGCTGGTTATGCGGGAAGTCATCACGGCTGGCGACAATGTTGTCATTCCGCGCACGGGCCGCACTGCCGCAGAGATTGAAACAACCATCAATCTAATGAAAGAGGCCGGTTACGAGGTCGATGTCATTCTAATGCAGGTCAGCGGAGATACAGCATATCGCCGCATGATTGGCCGGTTCATCGATACAGGTCGATTGATACCGCCTGATTACATTCGCGCCGTTGGCGACAACCCGCAACTAACCTATAATGCTATTAAGACAAAGGCTGATAGATATGCCACCATCGAAAACGAAAGCCCCATCGACAGCCCCAAAGGCGTCCTCGATGAAGGGCCAGACAGCCCCCTCCAAGAAGTTGACATTCGACTACGACGTGGACCAGGCGGAGGCGGACAAGCGGCTGGCCGCGTGGGTCAAACAGAACGCACCCTTCAAGGCGAACAAACCTTAATAGAAGGCGTCGAGCCTATCACCGACGCGACGCGCGCCCAGGCTGCTGTTGATGCACCCCTGACCGGCGGCACTCGACCTATGGATGAGGGTTTATTCGACACTGGCGCTCGAGCGCAGATGGATCTGCTCGATATGGCGATACCTGTCGGGCAGCGTGTCGATGACACTGGCGAGCTGGTTTCCGAGACGCAATCGATCCGCTCCATGTTCGAAGAATTCGACAACGATAAATCAATGCTTGATCGACTAAAGGATTGCGTATGAGCGACCTACTCGTCTGCATAGCCAATGGCGTCCAGGAAAACCTGATAACTGAGGAACAGGGCAAGGCCGCGTCTGATCTGTTCACGTCCCTGGTCGATGAGGTTGGCGAAGCGGCAGCAGCTCGTCAGACATACGACCAGCTCAAGGCTGATGCGCTGCATCGTAAGCGCACCAAGCTGATGCAGGTTCAAAAGTTCCGACAACTACAGCGCAACATGAATGAATTTGCCAGCGACCGCCCAGGCAAAGCGCTGCAAGCTCTAATTGCCCGCGACCCTCGAGCTAACTTTGTCGGCGTCGAGGGCGTCTACCAGGCGACGCGGAAACAAGCGTTTGCACAAATGGATCAGATCTTGGGGCGCTACCGCAAGGGTATCGTCGGCCAGACAAAGTATTCCGCCGAGCTCCCTACCCTGGTCAGAGAGGTATTTGGCGAGGACACCGGCAACGTCGCAGCTCGTGAGATGGCGCAAGCCTGGGCAGAAGTTGCTGAAGCGTTGCGGCTGCGCGCTAACCGTGCCGGGATGCGGATACCGAAGCGCGAAGATTGGGGGCTACCGCAAAGCCACGATATGCTCCGCGTTCGCCAGGCGACCGAGAAAGAATGGAAAGAATTCATTCAGGACAAGCTCGATCCCGAGCGGATGATTGATGAGGCGACCGGCTTACGGATGAGCCCCGAGCGCCTCGAGCTCGCGTTGTCGGAGGTCTACAAGACAATTACGACGGGCGGACTTAACAAGCTGCAAGGGCCGCAGTTTGGCGGTCGAGGCTCGTCGCTTGCTAACCGGCGAACCGATCACCGTTTTCTAGTTTTCAAGGATGCTGACTCCTGGCTCGCTTATCAGCAAAAGTTTGGCGAGCCTGATCCATTTGCGACGATGATCCGCCACATCGAAAGCATGAGCCGAGATATCGCAATGCTCGAGACGTTTGGCCCAAATCCAAGCACGATGATAACTGCGTTAAAAACAGAGGCGCGCAAAACCATCGTCGGAAATCGAGATTTAGAAAAGACGATTAATGGCGATCTCAACAAATTCGACACGATGTTCGATATCTTCACAGGCCAGGCGAACGTGCCAGGTAATGAATTGCTGTCGGACATTGGCGCAGGAACGCGGAACATTTTAAATGCCAGCCTTCTCGGCGGCGCGTTTCTTTCGGCCCTGTCGGATCTATCAACGCAGCGGATGGCGGCGATGATGGTCGGAATGCCCCAAACGCAGCTTATCTCTCGTGTCCTCAAAGAGTTCCAGCCGCTATCCCTCGAGGAGCGCGGACGCCTTGCAGCTCGTCTGGGCCTTGGGGCCGATAACTGGGTAACGACTGCATATGCCCAGGCGCGGATGTTTGACGAAGTAACTGGCCCAGAGGTGACGCGCCGGATCAGTGACACGGTAATGAGAATTACGGGCCTCTCTCCCTGGACACAGGCGGGGCGCAATGCCTTTGGCATAGAGTTTATGGGGTACCTAACCGACAACATCGGAAGGCGCTTCAGCGAGCTTGATCAGGGCTTGCAGGACATGATGCAGCAGCACGGTATCGGCGCTGACCGCTGGGACATTATCCGCTCGACAGAGCTCTACACGGACGCAGATAGCGGCGTGAAGTTGCTGCGGCTGCTCGATATCGAGACGCGCACCGACATCGACCCCTCCCTGGCGCGCGAGCTCAGCACTCAATCGATGGCCCTGGTGGAGACGCTAACGGATCTGGCGGTGCCGGTCAGCTCCACTCGCGCAAAGGCCGGGCTTGTTGGCGGTACTCAGCCAGGAACATTGCAGGGCGAGCTCCTGCGGTCATTTGCTCAATTCAAAAACTTTCCCGTAACGATCTTGCACGAACATATGCACCGTTATTGGATGATGAACGGCGCGGGAAACAAAGCAAAGTATATGACAAACTTCTTGGTCGGCACGGCGGTAATGGGCGCGCTTGCTTTGCAGCTCAAGGATATGACGAAGGGCCGAGATCCCAGGCCGATGGACACCCCAGCCTTTTGGCTCGCGGCAATCCTCCAGGGCGGTGGGCTCGGCATATTCGGCGACTTTGCGTTTAGCCAGGTCAACCGTATGGGAACGGGGCTCAAGGCAACCGTCGCAGGGCCAAGCGTGGGAATGCTGGATGACCTGCGGAACTTATCTGTCGGGAACCTAGTCGAACTTGCGTCTGGTGAAGATACGAATTTCGGCGCAGAGCTCGTCAAGTTCGCATCACGCTACACCCCAGGAACATCAATTTGGTATCTGCGCGCCGGGTTCGAGCGCCTGATGTTCGATACTGTCCAGGATTGGATCGACCCCAAAGCAGCCGCTCGATGGCGTCGCAAATCGCGTCTCTACGAACGTGAATATGGGCAGCAATATTGGTGGAGCCCTGGAGAGCTAACCCCTGATCGAGCGCCCAATATCGCAAATGCGTTTGGTGGATGATTTTTTGCCCATGATTTACAATAGCCAAAAGGATCGTTTACATGGCTGACTATTCGATAACAGCGGTTGACCGCCGCACCGTTCTGAGCGGAAGCGCTGGCACTGGGCCGTATGCGTTTAACTTCCCCGTGCTAACGCAGACTGACCTGGCGGTTTACAAAGACGACACGAAACTCACCCTGACAACCGATTACACGGTCAGCATCGGAGCGGCTGGAACCGGCAGCGTTACCCTGGGCGTTGCGGCGACTGCTTCAAATAACATCACTATCGTCGGCGCTCGAGCGATAGAGCGGACGACTGACTTTGTGACGGCTGGCGATCTGCTTGCCTCGAGCCTTAATACCGAGCTCGACAGTCTGACGATCTTCTCGCAGCAGGTCAGCGAGGACGCGGATCGAGCAATCAAAGCGCCGGTAACAGATCCGACCTCTATTGATATGACCCTGCCGACCAAAGCGTCGCGCGCTGGTAAAACTCTGGCGTTCGATGAAACAACCGGCAATCCGGTCGTCGGCGAGGAGATCGGCAACTATCGCGGCGATTGGGCGGCTGGCACGTCCTACTCTGTTCGTGACCTGGTAAAAGACACATCGACAAATAACATCTTCCGCGCCAAAACCGCACACACCTCGAGCGGCTCGCAACCGCTAACGTCAAATACAGACAGCGCGAAGTGGGATTTGATCGTTGACGCAGCTAGTGCGGCCGGATCGGCCACTGCTGCGGCGGCTTCGGCTGCTGCATCGGCAACTTCGGCTACTGCATCGGCAACCAGTGCGACAGCCGCCGCGTCTTCTGCTACTGCTGCGGCGTCAAGTAGCTCATCAGCGACGACAGCAAAGAATGCTGCCGAAACCGCTCAGGCAGCAGCCGAGGCTGCACTCGATGGATTTGATGACGTTTACCTTGGAGCCAAATCAAGTGATCCGACAGTCGATAACGACGGCGATGCTCTGACGGCTGGCGATCTGTACTTCAACACGTCGTCAAACGAACTCAAGGTATACAACGGTAGTGCGTGGCAAGTTGCGGCGGTAAGCACGGCTGGCTTGCTCGCCGCTTCAAACAATCTGTCTGATGTCGCTTCTGCTTCGACCGCACGAACAAATCTGGGCGTAGCAATTGGCAGCGATGTCCAGGCTCACGACGCTGACACGGCAAAGACCGATGTGGCCCAGACGTTTACCGTCAGTCAGCGCGGCACGATCACGACTGACAACGACCTCAGTTTTGATATCGGGAACACCGGAACGAACAACTTCAAGTGTACCCCCAGCGGCACCGGAACTCTGACGTTCACCAACCACACCGCTGGGCAGTCGGGCAACATCCTGTTGATTAACACAGGCGGTCACGCAATTAGCTTGGCAGCGACGACCAAAGGCGATGCGAACTTGGCTAGCACGATCAGCACCGCTGGAACCTACTGGCTCAGCTACTACGACGATGGCACCAACGCATATGTGGTCACCAGCACGGCGTTTGCATAATGTCGATTATCCAAGGCACATCTAAGTCGTCTGCGGCTGGGTACAGCATCGATCAGTCGCTGCGACTCGACGGCACTGGCGATATGTCCCGCACAGTATCTTCAGATGGCAATCTGCGGACATGGACGTTTGCCTTCTGGCTCAAACGCAGCACCTTTGGAACTAATGGGGGCGTGGGTTTTAACGTCGGCGGCACATATGTAAGCGCAGATAATCGGTCAATTTTCCGCTTTCATTCGAGCCTATCGGGCGGCGACGACGATTGGTATTGGGCTGAACGCAGCGGTGCGGCTTGGCGTGAAGATCAGGCAACTACAAGTATGCATCGCGACCCGGCAGCATGGGCGCATTATATGTGCGTTTGGGACACGGACGGCGGAACAACGCCAAGGGCTAGGCGCTATATCAATGGCGTCCTCGTCAGTGATTTGAAAAGCGGCGGCACTGCTGTGGCAGCTAATGTAGACAGTGGAACCAATCGAGCGGGAACGTTTCAGCTTTTTGACCAACCGGGCTTTGCCGGTCGTGAGTTCGAAGGGTACGCCGCCGACATGTTTTTCCTCGACGGGGTAGCGGCCACGCCTAGCGATTTTGGAGAGTTTTCCTCGGACACAGGTCAGTTTGTTCCGATAGCCTACTCAGGCTCATTTGGTAGCAACGGGTTTTATCTCGACTTTGCCGATAGCTCAGATTTAGGCAAAGACGTCAGTGGAAATTCAAACCATTTCACGACCAGTTCCCTGTCCTCGTCGGCGCAGGTTACGGATAGCCCGACTGATAACCATTGCGTACTGAATGCGCTTGACGGCGCTGGCACGCTTTCTGATGGCAATCTTGTCAATGCCGCTACAGGTTCCGGCTTTGTCAGTCGGCGGGCGACGATTGGTATTCCAAGCTCAGGTAAGTGGGCTTTCCGTGTAAAAAAATCAGCAAACAATTTTATGGTCGGCGTTATGGCCCCACAAGCTACTGATGGCGATCCTGATACAAATGGGGTTGATGCTGTTTTCTACTACGATGAAGACGGTACAAGTTCCGGTGATATACAAACACGACGAAGCGGGTCAAAGGTTGTCGAGGCAACAAACCCCCCAGCCGGTATCGCCGCCGACACCTTCATGGAGGTGTTAATTGATAAAGACAACAATCGCTTAGGTGTTGTCATCGGCGGTACGTCTTATATAGCTGTGGACAGTGGCGTCGCAATCCAAGACACGATGACGCAAATCTTTGTTGCTACGGCGGGTAGTGGTGTTACCGCTACCGTCGATTTTGGTCAGTCCGGATTTACTCCGAGCCAAACGGGCTATAAGGCGCTAAGCACCGCCAACCTAGATGACCCAACCATTGCCAATTCAAGCGACTACTTCAACACCGTTTTGTACACCGGCAACGGGGCGACCGGACAAAGCATCACGGGCGTTGGATTTCAGCCAGACTTTACCTGGACAAAAATCCGAAGCCCGAATGCGTACTCTCATCAACTTTTTGATGCTGTTAGAGGTGCAGGGAAAAACATCCAATCTAATGCCTCTAATGCTGAAGGCGATCTTACGTCTGAATTTATCAGTTTCGACAGTGATGGCTTTACGATTGATGACGTAGCCCAAAACGTGAATGAAAGCGGAAGCTCATACGTTTCATGGAACTGGAAAGCGAACGGCAGCGGCAGCAGCGACAGTAGTGGCGATATTACGGCAAACGTATCAGCCAGCCCGACATCGGGTTTTGCCGTGCTTACCTACAGCGGCAACGGCTCTGATAATCAAACCATTCCTCATGGCTTGGGCACGGCCCCAAAAATGATAATCACAAAACGACGGGATAGCAGCGGCAACTGGACCACTTACCATGACGCCGTAGGCATAAATCAGGTGTTTTACCTGAACTCCACTTCCGCCGCCGCAAGTAACACTGAGCAGTATCGCGCTGTACCGACTAGCAGCGTTTATACCGTCGGTGTCGGCGGCGACATCAATAACTCAAGCGGGACTTACGTCGCGTATGTTTTCGCGGAGGTAGAAGGGTACTCGGCCATAGGCAGCTACATCGGCAATGGTTCGGCAACGGATGGTCCGTTTGTCTATACAGGAATGGCGCCCCGATTCATTTTGTTTCGAGTCAGCTCAACGTCCGACGCTTGGCAGATTTACGACACAGAGCGATATACTTTTAACCCGTTCGGTAAAACTATAGCGCCTAATTCGAGTGCTGTTGAAAGCAGCTTATCTCAACGTCTCGATATTTTAAGCAACGGTTTCAAAATTCGTACAACGAACACCGCGCTCAACGGGTCTGGTCAAACATACATTTACATGGCTTTCGGTGATCCATTCAAAACAGCAACAGCCCGATAGGAGGCACAGATGACAACTATATACAAATGCTGCCACGGGCAAACCATTCGACCCGGTAAAGCGTGGACTGACGGAGACGGAGTTACGCACCCAGCAAGCTGGCACACCTACAGCGCAGAGCGTAAAGCAGAGTTAGGTATCACCGAGATCGTGCAACAGCCTGCACCGGACAGCCGGTTGTACAACTGGAGCTACAACGACGACGGCACGGTTAACAGTACAGCTAAGTCGCTAGACGACGTAAACGCTGTCGATCAAAACGGTGACCCGGTTATCGAAAACGGCAAACAGCTTGTTATTGAAGGCGTTAAATCAAACCTGATTGCAGAGGTCAAAGCGCAGCAAGGTTCACTGTTAGCTCAAACTGACTGGGCTGTGATCCGCAACGCCGACACTGGCACAGCGGTGCCTGACAACATCGCAACCTACCGTGCAGCAATCCGCTCCAGGGCGACCGAGATGGAAACGGCGATCACCAACGCTGCCGACACTGACGCCATCGCTGCGCTGTTTGTGACGTATACGCTGGAAGATGACGGCAGCACTACGAAGTCTGGCATCCTGTACGATTGGCCGGAACTCGCATGATCGGCCGCTGGCTCGCATTGTGGATTTGCGCCGTGATCGGGACGGCGATATTGACGCATCGGGCATCCGCACACGAGCTGCCGTGCTTCGGCAAAGAACAAGCCGAGATGCTCGAGCCACGAGAAAATCTGCGCGGCTTCGGCACAACAAGCGAAGGCTTGGTTAAATTATCGGTCAGCAGCTCGGGCGCGTGGATGCTGACCTTCAGCCCGCCGAAACTAGACGGCGCGGTTTGCATTGTCTGGCTCGGCGAAGGCTGGGAGGTCATCACGTCAGCGGGTAAGAGGGCGCAATGGACGGCGCGATAGATATTAAACTTATCCTCACCGTTGGTGGGGTCATATTTAGCGTCGCCGGCGCCAGCGCCGTTGCAAAGATGCAAATCAAAATCCTAGCAGACGAATGCCGCGCGCTGAACAAGTTGATATCTGGCCTCGATGCCCGTTGCGACAAGTTGCACACCATGACCGAGACGCAGGAGCAGCGCCTAAATATTTTGGCGAAAATGTCGTCCCCAGAAAACCTGCGTCGCGATCACATTTCGACCGCCAGATTTCAAGCCGAAATCACTGAGCGGGTCACGCAGCTACGCAAAGAAATGGATCACCAGCTTGCGATACACAATGGCAAACACATACCAGTTTCTGACGTGAGGAAAGCAGAATGATCCAAGCATTACTTCCCGCTGTTTTGCCGCTCGTAAAAGACGCGGTTGGGGCGTTCCTGCCAGAGGACAAAAACAAACGCGCGGAAGCGGAGCGGAAGATAGAAGCGGAACTGACGACGCACCTTGCAAAAATTGATCTCGCGCAGCTCGAGGTAAACAAACAGGAAGCAGCCCACCGCTCCGTGTTTGTCGCAGGCTGGAGGCCGTTCGTAGGTTGGTGCTGCGGAATATCGCTCGCCTGGTCCTACATCTGCCAGCCGATAATTGTTTTTATCCTGGCACAGACCGGTCACCTGGTTGATTTACCCGCCCTCGATATGTCGCAAATGATGCCGGTGCTGATGGGAATGCTCGGGCTTGGGGGACTACGCAGCTTTGAGAAATATAAGCGCGTGAGCAAATGACCTTCCTCGAGGAGCTCGCCGAGATCCTGCATCGCGAGGAAGGCGAGGTTTTGGCGTTGTACAACGATCACCTGGGCAAACGGACTGCGGGGTGCGGCCACCTGTTGATCGAGGCGGATGGCGATCTGTATCACGCGCCTCTAGGAACGCCGATCAGCCAGGAGCAATCCGATGCCTGGTTCGAGCAAGATGTTCAGACCTGTATCAACGACGCCCGTTGGCTGCACCCTGACCTCGAGGAGCACCCCCAGGTCGTCGGCGTCGTCGTTGCGGCGATGTGCTTCCAGCTCGGTCTCCCGTCATGCTCGCGGTTCAAACTATTCCACCAGGCTATCAGGGATCGTTCTTACCAGCTCGCCGCCCAGGAGATGCTCGACAGTAAATGGGCGAAGGTCGATACACCGGCGCGAGCTCGTCGGATGGCTAACCTGATCGCGGCGCTTGATTGACCCCAGGCATATCGACGGCGACGTTTGCGAGATCATTTGCATCGAGCACTTTCTACGGCTCGGCTACTGGGTCTTCCCGTCCCTGCAACCGCATAGCCCTATCGACCTGGTAATCGTCAACGATGCCGGGACCAGGTTGATCCAGGTAAAGAAGGACGCCGGGCGCACGAACCCAGGCCGAAATCGATCAGCTCGTATCCATCGAGTAAGGTCGCCAGTACAGAAGGCGCTCGGTGTCGAAATGGTTTACGTTAATCCTGTGAACCGCGAGGTTTGCGTCACGGATCACGATTACCATGCGAAGCGAAGCCTTGCCCGTCAAGAGAACCAGTGATCGTGATGCCGCGCTCGCGCATCGGGTAACGGGAAATCAACCCAGCCTCCTCGAGCCGCTTCAATCGTCGGCAAATTAGATCATTAGACTTCGGGCTGTAGTTGAATTCTGCCGTGATATCCAGCAGCCTGGGCGCGTACTTATTCTTTCGGATGTAGCGCTCGAGGTACTGAAACAGTTCGACCTCTTTCGGGCGCAGCGGAACGTCACTCGTCATCGAACATCTCCACCTTGATCGTTGTCGAGCGAGCTGCCGGTTTGGCTTTGACGGTGTACTCTTTCCGCGCTGCGCTCATTCCCCAGGTAACTGTGCCAACCTGCTTGCCGTCCTCGATGACTGTCGCCAGATCGTGGTTCGCCATGTAGTTCTGGATCTCGGTAGTGATCGCTTTTTTCTGCTTGCTGATAGCAGCTTGAGCTTTCATGCAAGCGTCGTATTCCATCGCCAGCTCGGACAGCTCGTCAGTCAGCTCGATAGGTCCGTCGCCATCATCAATCCGTCGCCAGGTAGAAGCGGCGTCGTTTGGCGTCATCGCCGGGTACCAATCCCGGTCACCGTGGTCGCGGTACTGCTTCACTCGAGCATCGAAGTCGAGCACATCAGCACCGATCTTTTGCTGAATTGCGTCCTCGATGCCGTAGAGGTAAACGCGCAGCTCGGTGCCGCCGTACAGGGTGCCAATCGCCGCCCACTTGTATGCAGTACACATCATCGCCGCTTGCACCTGGAGAGGCCCACGGAACGGCGGCGGCTCGTCTCGAGGCCGGACTGCCGTCAGCTTTGCCTCGAGGATACCCGGCCCCTCGAGGACGATGCTGTCGCGCCCCATGACGTAGATGTTCTGACCTGGGTCGGTCGTGAATTCCATATCGTTGCCATGACCGATGCCGTCCAAACTAACTGCCAAGGGTAAGGTCGGGTGCTGAAACGGCTCCAGGATCTCGAGGTCCGCATCGATGGCGAGCTTCTGCATCGTTCCCTGGAGGATGTCGCCTTCGTGCTTGTTACCCCATTCAGCCGCCTCGATGTACTCGCGCTCGCCGGAATAAACCCCGCCATTATCGACAGCGTTAAACGCTCGCTTGAGACAATCGTTGGGGGTCTGATAGGGGCTCATGCCAGCCAGCGCAGCGATCATCGAGCCGCTTGCCTGGTAGTCGGGCGTCAGCTTGCCCTGGGCCTCGCCGCTCATGGGTGGACCTCACCGAAGGCGATCAGGATGGACAGGAAAAGACCAACACCGACAAGCATAATTGCCAACTCGGCAAAGCGTTCGAACCAAAACCTCATAGTTCAATCTCCGCAGAGATCGCTAACAGGATTCGGTGTCCCTCTCCAAGCTAACCCATTGAAATGGGCTAATTGATGAGACCCGCTCCGGGCCTCCATTACCTGTCAGCGATCCCCGGTTTTCTGGGATTTCGTTGAAGAGAGGGACACTTTTTTAGCATCGAGAGGGACACTTTTGTTTCCGAGACGTTCTAGTCCACTCGTTGCTAAATCTTTTTTATTCGCTTGCTCCGTGTAAAGGTCAGCAAGTTTCGATGTAGTCCAGCCGAATGTTGCCTTGAGCTCCGAGCTGGTTGCGCCATTGTCAGCGAGAATTTTTGCCAGCGCTTTTCGCACTCCGTGCGCCGTGCATTCTCTCGGCAGACCGGCCATGCTTGCTCGCTCGCTGAACCAGTGCGAGATCGATTTCTGCGTGAACGGTTTGCCGAAGCGCGTGAGCACATAGTTGTCCAGGCTGACGATGTTCGCCTCTCGAGCTGCTTCGATTGCATCTCGTAGTGGCGCAGTGATCGGCAGGTTCATATCGACGCCCTGGCGCTGCTTGCCGACGCGCTTCTCCGTCGTGAAGACCATGCGGTCATCAACCTCGTTGCGCGGCCCGAGCTTCTGCGCGTCGGATATCCTGACGCCGAGATAAAACATCAGAGACATACAGATATGCGGCGAGGTGCCGTGGGGCCAGTAATCGAAGAACTGTCGCACCTGGTCAGCGGTCCAGGTCCAGTGGCCGGAGTACATCGTGCCGTCGAGCGCGGTATGCGTCCTCGAGCGCAGCGCCGGATTGTCGGCTGGCTTCTCGATACCGACAAACGGATCGTGAGATATTAGACCAGTGACGTTCGCGTGTCTGAACACCTGCGCCAGGAACTTCCGGCGATGCTCCGCTGCGTGAGGTTTGCCCTCCGACAGTTTGCTCGCGCGGATTTTCTCGATGTCGAACCGATTCATCTGCGCGTATTTCAGATCGCCGAACTCGTCAGCGATTTGCCGAAGCACTCGAGCCCTAACGAGCTTTGTGTTTTGCGCGAGCGCCTTGAAACGGCCTGACCGTTTATAATCATCGATTAACCAGGCCAGCGTTTCCTTTTTGAAATCGACAGCAATCGGCGCGACGCTGCTGAGCTCTCCGAGCGCTCGACCGTACTCCATAAAAAACTCGGCTGTTCGCGGATCATTGTGCAGCGTGATCGTTTTGCCATTCCGCCGTACTTTTACTTTTAAGTCACCCTGCCGGTTAAAATCGATTTTTAAATATTTTAATTTTGTAACCTCGAGCGCGGCCATTATCTCGGCAACGTCGCTCGGCTTTTCATTCGTTTTGTTTGTCATGTTCCCACCCATACCTCTCCTTCTACATCAGCGTTTCACAAAAAAAACTCATCAATTTGCTCAGCATTTTGCTCAGCATTTTGCTCAGCATTTTGCTCAGCATTTTGCTCAGCATTTTGCTCAGCATTTTGC
>Ga0209645_1000826_pt1 | contig 15751 bp, 23 predicted proteins | sample ETNvirenome_6_30_FD_184070 | JGI IMG/M metagenome (GOLD analysis project Ga0209645, IMG submission 184070) | Marine viral communities from the Pacific Ocean - ETNP_6_30 (SPAdes) (version 2) | ecosystem: Environmental > Aquatic > Marine > Oceanic | place: Pacific Ocean | collected 2013-06-19
AGTAGTGTTGTTAGTCGCCAATTCAATACCAAATAGGTTAATTTCACAAGTTTCGGGTTCTTGTTCCACAATATCAATTCCCCAAAACCAAACCTGTTCCAAAATATCGCTATCCAATGAGGCGATAATGGTTGGTGTCCAAGAATTGCCTACGGCAACACCGTCAAAGATATGGGACACATCTATGTATTCTTCATCTCCGCTTACAGTTTGCCAATGGGAATAATTTGCATCATATCCATTTTGGAACAATTGAATATCAATCTCAATGTCCTCGCCTTCACAATTACTTGGAACGACTCTAAATGCGACTAAAATAGCGTCTTGTTCCGCATCATCACTTACATGGCCTCGATAATGATTGTGGATTTCCACATCACAAGGGTCTTCGGGTTCGGGATATTCACACGATTCATCATCAACGGTGGCTTCGGGATTGTAATTGTCGGCTTCGGAATCCATGCAACCATAAATCGGGTCTTCCACTTCGTCAATAACAACGGAGTTAGATTCTCGCCATCCACTTTCATAAGGTGCATCATCAGCGTTAGCATGAGCATATCTTACCTTGACTACCCAATCGTCACCATCGGGAAGGTCGCTCAATTGAGCCTTGCCTTGCACACGCATGAAGGAATCGCCTTCGGGTTCAATCCAAAAGACACCGAAATGGACTTCACCATAGTCCAAATTATCATGCAATTCTCCCCCATTCCAAATCTCCATCTCAATTTCAATGTCTTGACCGCATCCTCCCATGTCGGAGAACACTAAATCAACAACCAAGTCATTACCTTCGGTAGTTAGCATAGGTTCATCTAATTCGGTTTGAGGATAGCAAGTATCATCGAAAACTTCGTGGGTTTCGGGAGAATCCCAATTCCAATTTGAGCCATCGTATGTTTCAAAAGAGAAGTGATTTCGATACACTCCCGGTTCTAATCCCGTAAATGAATGCTGAATCTCGTAATTATGCTTAAATCTAATGTTCTCCCACTCGTCTTCATCGTAGTATTCGTTGTCCTTGATGAGTTCAACGGTAAAACGACCTTCCATTTCATGCGGGCATGAATTATCACCAAAGTTAGCACGAATTACCAAGTGGTTTTCGTTATCCATGAAAGAGGTATCACTCCATGTCCATTGACAATTTACAGGCGGGCCACCGCCACCACCGTTATTATCATCCCAATAACAAGAACCATCATCCATAGTGGCTTCCACCATGTAGTTTTGAGCATCGGGGGCTGTGCAACCATAGATTTCATCGTAATAAGGGTCGTAATGGTCGTCTTCTTCGCTCTCCATCACATCAATGATGCCAAGAGCCTCAAGACCCCCACCCGTCAAGAGTAGGAAAAGCGGAGTCATTGTAATGAGCAATTTCTTGATGTTCTCGGACTTCCTTTGAATGGACTCGATTGCCCTATCCACAATGTCGCCCTCAAGGGTCGTTTCGACTTTCACTTCTGTTGAGTTTTCACCACCATTGAGAACCTTGTTTTCGGAAACCTCTTTGTTGATGGATTGGACAGTCGTAATCAGTTCTGCCGCTTCTTTTAACTGCGTCACTAAATCTTTACCTTTTGCATCTTCATTGGAGAGATTTACGATGCCATCATCAAGAAGGTCAGCGAGAACATCTTGTTCGTCCCTGCCTGTGGCTTCCGCTACGATTTTCGCCTTCTCCACCAATTCGGAAATGTCGGCTTCGTCCTTTCCCATGTATTTAATTGGTTTGTCCCATTATCTAAGGATTCTTAGTGGTTGTTTCACCCTCATTTTTCATGCGAACAATCGAAATCGCTTGAGAAACCTCTTGCGGAGTAGCCTCATTAACAGGTTTTCGTGTTCCATCCTTAAAAACGAGGATATAATTTTCGTAAAAGTTCGCCTTGAGGTTCGCCATGTATTCAAGACCCCCTACCTGCTATTTATACTTTACGAATTATCCCACGCTTCAATCTCTTTTCTATTGTCGGATTCTTCTTCTTCGGGAGGGTTGCGAGGGTCGAAACCAAACTCGTCCATAAAATCCTCAAGTCCCATCACTCGCATATTTGGGCCATCATGGACACGGACTTCCTCTTGCGGGTTGAAAACTTGTTCCTCAAAATGATGGAAACAGTCGTGGAAGTCCGATAATTCACGACCCATCATGTAAATGCGACCCGAAATGCCTAACAGCATAAAAATCACGATGGCTTCAAACCAATACTCCCACATAATCTTCAATTATACGAAGGGGTATATCAATGCTAATAATTCGGGATTTACAAATCTAAAATACTAATTTCGCACTTCGTCCCGGTTTGAGCAGCCTAATTTTTGTCAATTTTGACAGATGAAATCCAACCCATTCTTCGCTCAAACTTTTGACGATATTCGGATTTCCACCCATGACATTCTTGTTGGCGTTTTCCGATTGCCACATTATGACGAGGTTTGTAGCCTTTATTTTCGCCTGTGTAAAACAAACGGGAACAATCGGGACATTCCCATGACTTTTCTAAACAGGCTTCACAAATGAAACCTTTTCGACCACTCCACCGAATTGGTGTGTCGGTAGCAGGGTTTTTCATACAGATTACGCAAACCACGCAGGTCGCCTCGTTGGTATCTTATTCCATTGTGGGCCTTTGCCTTTATTCATGTAGCCTTTTCCGTAGCGATAATACTTGCGATAGGAAGCCACTACATCTTGCCAATTTGAGCCTCCTACTTTGTATTCAAGACCCATGCACTTGGGCGGAACGGTCAAAGAACCTGCGGGAATGTATTGCTCTCGTAAATCGGCACAACGCATCAAGATTTCTTCGCTTTTGTGAAACTTGCCATACCTTGCGGTGTATTCTCGGCATAGTGCCAATGCGTGTTCTAACAACCACTCGAAATTAGCAAGCGTTTTACCTGCCCAAATCGTTGAGGGGTGTTTAGCATGAGTAATTCCATAGATGTAAGTTTCACCGTCATATCCATGTTGTCTTAGCACGGTGGATAGCATTTGTGCGCTTTCCAAAATCATTTTGATGGAGTGCCTGTCGCAAGCCATCTTTGCCGCTTCTTCGGGGTCTGCCGACAGGAAAAAGATGTTCATAAGCCATTCTTCATCAAACGGCTATTTGAATCTTCGTGCTTGAATTGTTTCATAAGCCAATTTGAAGACAAAAGCGGAGAAGATGCTAATAACTAAGATGATTGGTAAAAGATTGACCCAATCCATCAGTATTCCCACCTGTCAGCCATCCTTTGAATCGCTTCTTCGGGAACACCGTGAGTGTTGCGCTCGGCATAAAGGGGAATATCCTCTTCTTGCCAATCAACGCTGATGATTTGGACTCTAAAATCGTTGGCTTTTGCCGCCTTGATGTAGTTTTCATACTCCCAATGTTGAGTGTTGGTGTTGTCAATGATACAATGAGCCTTAGAAATAACCTGTGAATGCTTTTGCATCCATTCGGTAGCCAAACGGAGGTTTTCAGCATGGTTCACATGAAGGTCAGCAGGGTTGAATTGATATTCGCCATCAACCATGAACCTATCGTCTGTGGAGAAGATTGCACCGAATCCTGTTGGGAATGCACCCGACATAATATGTCGTGCGAGTTCCGATTTGCCCGTTCCGGGAAGTCCTCTTAGAATGTAGCAGATTTTAGCCATAATTACTCACACGCCACGAAATCCAAAAATACATCACACATACAATCTTCGGAGGGTTCGCCACAAGGGGCGCACATACCTTTCTTAGCATCTTCTTTGATTGCCTTATCTCTTGCTTCTGCCGCTTTCGCTATTTTGTCGAGGATTGATTTCGCCATGTTATTAGCGAAGAGAATTAGGTTAATAAAGATTTCGGAGAGGGTGGAGGGGCGAGTGCAGGTCGGATTTACACCGAATCCTATGATGTGAAGGTCGGAGGATAGATGGGAAATATGACAAACCCATAGATAGAGGAAAATACCTTCCAACGGACACCCGCCCCATCCTTTGAGAAAGATGGGTGAGGCTGATGGCGGGATTCGGGGGCTACCCTTGCCGAATGTTGTCCCATTGAGAGGTCGTGGAGAAGTGGAGAGCCATGTTGGAGTGGTGTTCTGTCCGATTGGAGAGTCGGCCATTACATCGCAAGGGATGGATTGCATTAACTACGCACTTAACTTCGTTGGGTTTAGACGGGGTTATCCCGCCATCACTTAGGCCGAGTTCTCCGAAAACGGCCCGCCTCGGTCTTGGGGTTTTTACGCCCTTCGACAAACTTTCGTTGTCTAAACGGGTTATTAAACCTTCCTCTTGTCAAAATACTTCTCCACATCTTCGATGCGTTTTGGTATCAATTTGGCGTAGTTAGGCATCAATTCAATTTGAATGGAGTTTCGTCCAAGATACTTTGCTACTGCACCTGTTGTCCCACTCCCTGCAAATGGGTCAAGGACTGTTCCATCGGGAGGACAACCTGCAAGAATACAAGGCTCAATCAAGTCGGGAGGATAGGTAGCGAAATGGGCTTCTTTGAAGGGCTTCGTAGTAATTGTCCAAACATCACGCTTGGTGCGCTTGCTTTTGCCATCAGCCGTAGGTTCTTTGATGGCTTCATAATCAAAGTAATACTTCTTCGACTTTGTTAAGAGGAAAATGTATTCATGCGCCCTCCCGCACCTGTCTTTTACAGATTCGGGCATCGGATTAGGTTTCGCCCACACAATATCGTTCCTAACCCACCAACCATCTTCTTGAAGGGCAATTGCTAATCGGTGTGGAAGCAACATCAAATCTTTCGGTTTGATTATACTATGCTTCCCATCTTGGGGTCGAGTAATTCCCTTTCCGCCTGTGGCATTATGGTGTCCTTTATTCAAAGAATTGCGCTTGGCTTGTATCGAGGAATCTCTCATTCCACTTTTGCCCTTGCCTCCCCAATAGGTGTCGCCAATGTTCAGCCAAAATGTCCCTGTTGGTTTCAAGACCCGCTTGACCTCCCTAAAAATCTCCACAAGGTTGGCAACAAACATTTCGGGAGTAGGCTCTAATCCTAACTGCCCATGCCACGCACCACATTTTGTGCAGTAAGAATGTTCGGAGGGTGTATCTCGATTTCCCGCCCCTTTATTCGTGGTCTGCTTTCTCCCTGCTGAACCTTTATCATTAGAACGCCTTTGGTGTGTGTAAATGACTCCTTTTTCATGGTCGCAATCAATATCTCCACCCCACCAACGGCCTTCTCCGCCATAATTGCGGAGGCCGTAATATGGTGGCGATGTGATGCAAGAATCAACAGTTTCGTCAGCCATGCTACGCAATTTGTCTAAGCAATCTCCTACCCAAACAGTATGCGTCATACATTACCCACTCGTTTTCACCTTGATAAACCTTCACAGGAAATTGGAAATGACGGAAAGGTAATTCGTCCATTCTCCGTTGCCATCATAGATGAGGTCATAGACGGGGTAATCCAATTGTTCGTGAAGTTTCTTCACATACGGTAGGTTCATGTGATAAAAGGAATCGGGCTTCACTTGAATACCTGCTTTGACTTCTCCATTTTGCTTCATTACCAAATCAACCATGTCCGAAACATCAGTTTCTTCGTCTGCTTTCTCCACTTGGAACTTCCAAATATGCACTTTTAACGCCTTAATTGCTGCATCTTCCATTTTCTTACCTTTGAATGAGTTTTTGCCCATGAGATTTCGCATCCAACGAAGGCAAGTATCGTAATCCCAAATGTCTTCATTCTTCGCATCCAAAATAGCCTTGCCCGCAGGTTTCGATTGGGCATCGTAAAGGTTCTTTGCCATCTTTTCAATCGTGGAGTTAGATTTCAAACCACATTCACAATCTTCGTGATGGTGTCGGTCAATTTCTGCGAGTAAATGGTCTGCGGAAACAATCTTGTGTTTCTGTTGAAGGGAAATGACTGAAACGGAGGCTTTGCGTGTCGCTAAACGAAAGGCTTCGCAAATATCATTGAGCGTTCCGCCCGATGAATCACCGTATTTCTTGAAGTAATCACTCATTGAAAACATCTCCATTGGATTGTATCTTTTCATCTTCGTAAGGGCTTGCCACCCTTCGATACAATTCCAATTTAGCACACTCAAGAACACCAATCAATTCATTGATGTTGCGGTAGTTCACTCCGTTTGTATTCAAGACCTCGTTAAAGAGGGCGGAAATGCAATAATTCAAAACACCTGCTTGGCTACTTCGTTCTTCCACAATGACTCTTGCAGACAATGAGGCTAAGGAATGTTCAAGCAACGCTCGTTTATCTTGGGCGATATAGGGCATCAATCTATTGATTGTGCCATTACCTATCTAAACCTTCAAGAAGCCAAGTGTGGACAAATCCCACCTGTCCACATTCGGGTCAATTGGGAGTCAAGGTTCTGCCATTCCAAGTGGTTTCGGTCTTCACTCAAGTCGTAAATGCACAAATAGGTTTCAAACCGTTGCTTTTTCTTGATTTTCGCCTTTTCGCCATGAAATCCGATGGTGATTTTAGCATTACCATATCGCCAATTATCGTAGTTTTCTTGGTGTTGGGGTGAGATGGTAAATGATGTGGGCTTCACTTGCACACCGAACATCACTTTGTCCGTTCCCTTCTCCATGACGATTAAATCCAATCCCTTCGCATCTGTTTTCCTGTCGGGGATTTTTACTTCCACATTAGCAGGGTTTCCATCGGGCTTCATTATCCCATTTCGGAACTTTTCTTCCATACGGGCTTTCGCATCCAATTCCGCTTTCCATCCACAGTATGTATTTTCCACATACAGTTTGTCAATCCAATAAGCACAAGTTTCTTTGTCGAAGGGGCGTGGGTCTTCCTCATCATAATGACGGAGGACTTTTGCACCCATCATCGTAAATTGCTCTTGATAAAGATAGTGGGCTAAATCTTCCAATGAAACACCGCCCCAATGCTCTTTACGCCACGACAAAACACAATCGCTTTCTCCCTTAGTGAGAATCCTGTCAGCCCACTCAAGGAATGTTCTAAAATCTCCTACGGACTTAGGTTGTAATCTTCGTATGGTTTCCATGATGGGCAATTGTTGTTTCAATTGCGTAGCGAGTTCGTGTATTTGATTCAAAGGGCCATCGGTGGAGGAATACATTCTTTTGTATTCGGCTAAGGTTCTTGCACCTTTCCACTTTCTCGCTTCACTTATCCTTACAGGTCGTGTGCGCTTCAATTTATTCCAATTCCAATTCTCATTAAAACCCCATGTTTTTTCGGTCATATTTTCCACTCCTTGTCGTAGCGGTTGCACACCACCACTACCATTCGGGAGAAGTTATGAGTTATTAAACATTTCGGAGTAGCATTCTCTAATTTACTCAAAACAAGATTGCCTTAATCCAAAACCACTTTGATTTGAAAGCCGATTGGGATTCTTTGTTGTGCAACATATCAGTTAGCACTTCTTGAAGGGCGGGTTTCTTACTTGCCTTCTTGAAGAAGTAATTCATCAACCTCTTTCGCTTCAATAACTTCTGTAATCTATGTGAATTGGTTAATTCCTTTCCAATCATTCCCCACAATTCGTTTTGATACTGAACACCTGTTTCATCGTTGATGATTGGATATTTGGCGGTCAATTTTCCCGACACCAAAGCATTTCCAATACCTTCTCCTGTAAAGGGGTCAATCAATGAAGCAGAATCACCGATGAGAACACAATTGGGAATGAAGTTTTTGCGAGGGTGTAATTCTAATCCTCTTGGTGAACCCATTGGTAGCATCCAACCCTTTTTTGTTCCTTCAATTGGCGTAGCATTTGCGAATCTCTCGGACAAAAAGGAAGAATTGACGACCCAATCCATCATTTTCTTCAATTTCACATCTTGTTGCTCTAAATCCGACAGCAACATTCCAAGTCCAATGTTAAACTTGGTTTCCGAAATCGGGAATATCCAAAAGTAGCCGGGAAGGATGCCGTCAATGAAGTGAATCTCAATTTGTCCTTGATTATCAGCGATTCCTTCCCAATACTCACGAATGGCGGAAGAATAATGCTTCCTATTTTGTTTGGGCTGTTCAGTCATTTCCATGACATACCTCGAAATCGGGCCATTAAAACCATCAGCACCTACGATTAAGGAGGCACGATATTCTCGTTTGTTAGCAATAACTCCAACCATAACGCCATTTTCAATAATGGGTTGTGATACTTTCTCATTTATCACCGTGCCACCATTTTCTAAAACGGTTGCTACGGCTTTTTGATACAATAAATCGTCAAAAACTTCTCGTTCAATGCAAAATGAAGTGAAAGGGTCGTCAGGACTTGCGATGGGAATGTTCAAAATTGTTTGGTTAGGGCTACTCAAAATGACTTCTTGACAAGATATTTTCTTAATGTCGGCAATTCCTTCCGACAACCCCATTTCGTCAAGGATTCCTAATGCCTTTCCTGTCACGCCATCTCCACAAATCTTATCTCTTGGAAATACTGCCTTTTCAAAAAGCAAAACTTTGCGACCTTCCACAGCATTAAAGTAAGCGGCTGATGCACCCGCAGGGCCACCCCCGACAACGATTACATCATACTCCATAGAATATGATACTTCAATTCTCTTTATTAAGGTTCACTTTCAATTGTCAGCGAATTGAGCCACTCTAAATTGTCGGTTTTGGACATTATACACAGACAAATACCCCATTTTCGGTTTATATCCCATCATTTGCATGAAATCTGTTTCACCTTGAAATGTCGAGGAAACTACGAGAGGGATTCCACGATGCCATTCAGTAGCATGAGCGTGAGTATGTCCTGTCACGAAAATATCGGGGGCATCACGAATAATCATTTGGTCTTCTTCTTCGGGACTTAGTGCATTCCTTTCTCCCCACATAGGCGCAAGGTGTCGCTTTTGAAGCATTAACTTCATCGCTTCTTGGGGTTTATCATAGGTCACATCTTCGCATCTTGGAACAATGTCGTCAATTCCCTTTCCATGATAGGAAAGAACATCAATGCCCGATAGGTTAATCCTTGCAGGGTTGCCAACATGAATCGTGGAATTAAACTTCTGCTGAACTCCGGGTTCTAACATGGGTTGAGGTTCTGCGGGGCGAACCGCATCGTGATTTCCGGGCAGTAAGACAGGCGTAATATGGTCGGGTAATTCGTCAAGTTTCCGAGCGCACATTTCGTATTGGTCGAAAGAATTAGCGATGCAAATGTTTTCTTCATGGCCGGGATAAATCCCAATTCCGTCTATTACATCTCCCGATAGAACGAGCCATTTGATGTTCTGCGCTGTTTCGTCCTTCGTATTCAGCCATTTAACCATGCTATCCCATTCTTTTTCCAAAAACTTCTTTGAACCCATGTGAAGGTCGGAAATGAAAGCAATAGAAACGGGGTCAAAATCCGCCCCACCTTTGTTTTGATGATTGGGAAGAATATCGGGATAAACCACCCTGTCCACCCAAAACATTCTGCCATCATCACCGAAGCGACCCGAAATACCCACTACTTCGTCTTTGAAAATAGTCGCACTTGCGGGGTCGTCTTTTCTAACGAAAACATCCATCGTGGAAGTCATATCTTCCATCGTCACCATTTTACCGCCACTCTTAGTCCTACGGACTTCAAGCACAATGCCGACAAGGTTGTAATTCCGATTCTTTTTCTTTTCCTTTTGAATCTGTCGAATCGTTCCCGATGCTTTGAAACCTGCTTGATTGCGTAGCAAATCTGCGATGCTTTGGTAGCGGTCATAAAAGAGATTTACAATGTCGTCCAATTTGCCTTTCGTATTGGTCTGTCCGACTTGTCCACCAATCGTATAATCATCGGAGTAATCGGAAGCCTTCGCTTGCCACGATTTCGCAGGGTTAGCAATATCCCAATGTGGAGAACGAATGGACTTCATCGAATCCCTATTCCCTTAGCGGGTATTTATACCATGACTTCATCTAAGTCCTTCACAAGCACTTCAACGGATTCTTCCGCTTCTTCAAGCGAATTATTGCCTGTAATAACACACTTGCCCGATGAGAAAATGAGGCAAACTGCCGACAATCCGCCTCCAAGACGGTAAATTAAACCCGGAAATTGTTCAGGTTCCCATTCTGTGCGAGCCATTGGTAAGGATAAGGTCAAATGTGCGAGATTCAATTCTCGGCCAACATCGTGAGTCACAACGACATTTCCAATGGAAAAGTCATACTCTTTCCAAAGGTCGCAACCATTGGTAGTAAGAGCATCATGTGTAATCTTCAACGCTCTTTCCACATCATTAACAGTTTTTGCCCCTGTAATGACAATTCTGCCACTTCGGAAAATCAAAGCACAAACTTTGGGGTCGTCAATTTTGTAAGTCATACCCGGAAATCTGTCGGGGTCAAAATCCAAGTTTGTTTCATAGGAGAAATGGTCGAGGTCAATGTATTCCGCAAAGCGGGAGGTAGCCAATAGGTTCACGACATTTAGGGTCATATCCTATCTAAAGGGCTACTACCTTAATAAGCGTTCATACTTTTGCAGGGTAATGACTTTTGTTAGGTTCATCACAATGAGGGCATTTGGGTTGATACAAAGAATAGGGAATCCAACACTCTTCACACATTATTAGTCCTTGCATTCGTAGCATTTCCTTTTGAATGTCCGATGGAGATTCGTTAGGTGCATCTTTACGACTCTTGTTATTTTTCCAATCCTTTTCCTTCCAACCCATGATGTTCCCCTCATGTGCAATTCTTACTTTCGCTCTAATGCCTCAAGACGAGATTTCAATTCCTCGACTTCCTTCATCAACCTATCAACGGTGATAATGAGAATCCGAAGGGTATCATCATCGCCACCATACGGATTCAAAGGCACAGGGGGTTTGTTAGGGTCGGGGATTTTCAAATCGGCCACCCCTTACTATTGTTGGATTGTTCCAAATCATTACACTTTCTTTCATACCAAGCATAGACAGGAACGAGATACAAGGTGCAAACAATGGAAAATACACCAAGATTTTGAAAATAATCCAAATTAAACAAATGACACCACACCAAAACCAACGGTTGTAGTGCAATTAGACCGAAAAATGGTCGCCAAAAATCCCTGCTATTGATTTCCATTACCACACCTTGAAAAGAACAATTGATGATGCTATGGCCGCTAATGCAGAAGTCAAGGTTCGCATCAATTCCATTTTATGATTGTGTCGGTCAAGCCAACGCTCAAAGTTTCCCCGATTAGACATGAAAACACCTACTCTTCTTCGGCAAAATCCGCAAGGCTCATTTGTCCTTCGACAACCTTACTATCTTCCTTCTTCAAACCGAGATGGCCGAAGATTTCATCATTGAGGTCAAGAATTGATTGAATCATTTGCCAACCAAACCAAGCAAGCCATAGAAAGAATATCCATGTAAAAGCAAAAAAGCCGAAGGTCATTAAATCCATATACTCTCACTACTCCGAACACCTTGATAAAGGTTCACTTTGCCATCGCCCTGTTTCCATCATCCATAGCGTAGGTGATTTCACTTGAATAGTAGTGGGACACGCCTTCTTTGTTCCGATGCTTGAATTGCAGAAGTATTGTCCAAAAACATACCCTCCTGTTTCATATTCTTTGCGAAGTTTCATCGGCCACCCGCAGGTAGGGCATAGAACCATACTTGGTAATTGGAGAATGAAGTATTTCAACCTTCATATTGCATTTTGCCATTCCAACCATGTTTCAAGGTATTCTAACAATGGCACTTCGACATACTCATCTTTTCCAATGGCTCGGAAACAACCTTCCTTCCACGCAGTTTTATACACCGCAAGAGTTTTTCGGGTATCATCAACACAATAGCGAATGACTTCTTCGTAATTCTTTTTCGCCCATTCTTTCGGGGCATTAGCCGCATCCATCAATTTGGAAGATTCTTCACCGAGAAGTCCGTGTATTAGGTGATTCAAACGATAACGAATCCCTGTGTTTTCTTTCAAGACAAAACAAGTGTCCATCATAGTGGCTTGAGGCCACGATTCCAAAATAGAATCCACTCCTAATCCACCATCCTTTACAGGCTTTCCAATGATAGGTAAATCGAAGCCTAATCCATTGTGGGTCAAGAGCATGAATCCCTTATCCCTCCAATCGGCCAAATGACCTGCAAACTTAGAGAATGGGTGGATTCTTTGATTCATGGTGATAGTGCATTTGCTTCTCACTTCTTCAATGATATTATCAGCCACATAAATGAAGTCCATAGGGTCTGCTACGGTAAAATATGGGGCGACATGAACGCACACTACGGAAGTTTCCCATCCTTTCGGGTCGTCAAACTTCAACCCTTCGGCTTCCATGTCAAGATTTGCCGTTTCAATGTCGAGAGAAATATGTCCAATCATGGTATTCACCACGATAGATTTTTCATGTATATTTCTGCCCAATTAGGCTCAATCATGGCTGTTTCCAATTGTGAAAAGTCCCATACATTCATAGAATGAAGAGTTTCGGCATCATCTTCACCATCCACCAATTTTTGAAACTTCTTGTAAATACTGTATTCACTATGCCATTGATAAGGCTTCTCCAAAACGCATAGAATATCTTCTGCTTTCATCATCAAAAACCGACTCGCAAACTTGGTAAAATAGACCAATTCCCAATAACCGCCTTCGGGTGCATCTTTAGCAAAAACACCCCACATGGCATCATCCATCTTATCTCTAAAATCGTTCCAATCTTGCTTGGTTTCAAAACTCATGTGTGCCATTGTCTTCATGCCCCTATTCTATTCACCCACAGACGGGTATAAAAAGGTTGCACTCAACGACCCAAAGAGGAATTGTAAAAGGGGTCGTCATTGAAGTCCTCATCATCGGGGTCGTCATTTGGATTCTTGTTTGGGTTAAACAAAGATGAGTATTGAGTGAAAAAAGTTTCAAGACCCGAAAAAGGATTGTTTAATCGAGGGGCTTGGTCGAGATAGATAGAAAAAAGCATCATAATATCCCCATCTTCCAAATCACCAATTTCCTCACGGCAAAGGTGGCGAAACTTTCTATATTGGTCTATGAATGATTTCATGTTTTCACCTACTTTGGGGCGTTGGTGTAATAGGAAACAGGATGCCCTGCAATATCGGGAAGTCCAATGAGAGTATATCGCTTGTATCTTTGTCCTGTCGGGTCTGTGCGCCATTCACTTGAAAATTGATAGCCCATTTCCTTCAAATCTAAGATTCTTCGGGGAAGGGAACGAATCTTGTAAATTGTGGCGGCCTCAACCCCCGAAATAGATTGGCGGGACTCAAAATGTTTAATCAGCAATTCCTTCTGACTCGTCATGGGTTATTCTTGTAGTAGTAAGTATCTAAATGTTCATCAAAATGTGTGAAATTACATCAACAGTCCAACCGTTTCCTACGGTTTTGTATCGTTGTGCATTGGACATTTTTACCGTTTTACCATTCATTATTCCAAATTGAGTATAATTGTCTTCTAAGGTCTGCAATCTTTCACACTCTAACGGAGTTAATCTTCGCATGATATGGTCGCCTTGAACATCACCAATCAAAACTTTAGGTTGTCTATGTCCTCCTTGCATAGTAGTCAAAGTAGGACATTTGTAATCGGAAGAATACACTCGCTTTTCGGATTGGTTAATGTTGATATGTAAATCTGCAACATGGCCTCTCGTCTTTCCTGTGTAATCTGCACCTACGGTGTAGTAAAGTGATTCAAGAACCCTGTTTTTCTCAAGAATGTCGTCCATAAACAATTTAAGGTCTTGAGGTTGGCTCACATTTGGAATGTTTGTCCAATACAAACGGTCACGATTTTGTGCAGAAAGTAATGATGAATTGATTAAGATGGGTTCAACACCGATGAGATTAGTCAAATACTCTCTAAATTGCTCTTTCATTCGCACATTTTCAAACAAAAACTTGACATTGGGATTTTCACTCTTGGCCTTTTCAAGAATCTTCAACATTGGATAAACCAATTGTCCCCTTGAATCTTCGATACCTTTCAAATGCCCATTAGCAGACCATGACTGACAGGGAAACCCTGCCATTATCAAATCAATTTTTGAAAAATCAATGTTCCATGATTCCCAATCATTGATGTCGCCTAACTTGATATTATCGGGATAATGATAGTCGCTGATAGCGATGGCATATTTGTCAATTTCGCTCGTATAGTATTCTGTAATAGGAATGTTGAGGCGTTCTAAGGCAACACGCCCACAGGAGATTCCATCAAAAAGCGCAAGGACTCGCACCATAATTTTGTATTATGGAATAAAGTATCTAATCGTTGCCGCCATTTTTCCTATTTGAATCTTCAAGTTCAGGATTTGAATTGGTTTTTTGAGAGTCCACCCGGCTTGCAGAAACGCAAAATCCCGATTTTAAGGTGCAATCGAGAGAATATGTGCAATCATGTCCACAGTCCATCCATTACCCATAAGTGCCTTTCTTGTCGTTTCGGGATAGCCTTCGGTGTAATTATCGGGAACAGTTTGCGCTCGTTCACACTCCACAGGAGTCAAATATCTCCAATCAATCCCGCTTTGGTAATCATCGAAAGCATTGAGGTATCTTCCATGAGGTAATTTAGTGACGATTGAATCTTTGGCAACAGTAGTGAGGCAACCAATTTTCGTATTATCCTTCTTGACTTGCAGACATTGTGAATATGGAATGGTGGGGTTAGAATCCTCACGCTTTCCCGTAGCGGGGTTGATTTTTCTTCCGTTGATGGATGCGGGATTTGGGAAGTTTTGGTCTTCTAAGATTGTGCCGAGATGGATTTTTCGGTCTTTTGGTGGCGTAATTTCCCAATTTGCCCAATAAATCCTTTTCCGTGTCTGTGCAGACACAAGAGATGAACAAAGGTGAACAGGTTCAACCTTCATGTATTGAGTGATAATATCTTGCCATTGTTTCCTCATTCCGACATTTTCCAAAAGGAAGTATTTCGGTTGGTAATGCTCAATGATTTCGACCATTGTGAAAAACAGTTTGCTTCGTGGGTCGTCAAAGTTTAATTGAAGCCCTTGACAGGCAAAGCCTTGACACGGTGAACCGCCCATAATCAAGTCAATGTCCTCTAAGTCCCAATCACGCCAATTCTCCACATCACCTAATGAAATGATGTTAGGATGGTGCTTCTCGGCAATCTCGATGCACACAGGGTCTATTTCGGAGGCGTAGTAATTGTCAAACTTAATCCCTGCCCTCTCAAGAGCAAGTTTGCCACAACAGACCCCATCAAAGAGCGAAAGAACATTTCGGATTTTCTTCATACCTTCGGTATGGCCCTAATTGGTATGTAAATGTTTGGCCCATTACTCAACGAACAGATAATGCGCTGATAGGGATTTGGCGTTGAAGGTCAAAAACACCTGCACGGATGGTTGGTTCAATGTTGCTACCCTTCCTTTGGAACTCGGTAGTGATAACGACATATTCCGCATCATCGTAAGATGAATAATACTTCTTATTTCGGAAAGTGTTTTTCACGACTTCTCCATTTTCATCTCTCGACCAAACGGCTTTCGCATCATAACTGAATACCACATACTGTGGAGTAAGTTTTTTGACTTCTAATTCGTAGGTGTTCCATCCACCCATTCCGTGTGCTTCAATGGTATAAATCTCTCCGACATGGAATCGGGTCGTAGTGTCTGCCATGTTTGCGGGTAGGCATTCGAGTATATGAAGATTACTCAAGGAATACATGATAAGATAAAGGCTATCACATCAACGGTGAATCCATTACCCAATGCCTTGTAG
>Ga0209645_1000827_pt1 | contig 15748 bp, 4 predicted proteins | sample ETNvirenome_6_30_FD_184070 | JGI IMG/M metagenome (GOLD analysis project Ga0209645, IMG submission 184070) | Marine viral communities from the Pacific Ocean - ETNP_6_30 (SPAdes) (version 2) | ecosystem: Environmental > Aquatic > Marine > Oceanic | place: Pacific Ocean | collected 2013-06-19
TTGGCAGGGAAGATGCAGCTCAAGCAAGATTTGAGCAGCAGGAGCGAAATCGCCAGCTTGCTCAGCGTGATGCACTTCGCCAGCAACAGCTTGAACGGACTCCGGGCCTTTTTGGACTGACAGAAGCAGAAGTGACAGGGCGTGAGCCGGGGCAGCTGAACGACTACAACCAACAGATGTGGGAAGTAGAGTCGGCGAGGCAAGCCGATCGGCAGGCTGCATTGGTGCAGTCACAATACGCGAATCAGCAGTTCAATCCCGAAGGCCAACGAATGTGGAACTCTCTCCAAGGAGACTTGCGAGCCATTCAGTCCCAGCGTGGAACACTTAGGCCCAATGCCTATTCAAATGCGATGAACCAGTGGTTCGACCGTGTTAACCAAGCAGGTCTTGGGGATTTCACGCAAGCACCGCAGACGGCCAAGTCAGCGTATGAATCCCGTGCGTATCAGCTGGATGATGGAAGGACCGTGCTGCTTCAGCCAAACGGCGAGCTCCAACTCGAAGACGAAAAGCAAGGCTCAAGGGACTACGGGGCAATTGTCGAGAAAGCAGAGCAAGCCGTTGCTGATCGCTTCATAATCAACGATCCCGATCGTGATCTGGAACAAAATCCGCCAACAGAAAACGAGATCGAGGCCGAAGCTCAAAAGATTATGGAGAGGCGTTCGATGATGGATCGCATACAGCGTCGTCTGGGTGGTGTAACGTCCGACGCACAAGGCAATATTCGGCCGGGATCTGCTGCTGGGGCCGCGGCAATGCCGTTGCCGACTAAGGAACAGCTCGCAGAAGCGCCAGCTACTCTTGCGCAGGAAATGGGATCGCAGCAGGATTACAGAGGCTTACTATCACAAAGCAACGAGCGAGAGACGCGCTTGAACGAAATTGATAAATCAATCCGAGTCCTCGCCGGAACACGCGGCAGTTCCAAGTCAAAGGCAGATAAAATACAAGCTCTCGAGGAGGAGAGAGCCGCGTTGATTGAAGCGCAAGAAAAGACTAACACAGCATTATCAAATGCTGACGCTAGTAAGTGGTTGCAAGGGGAAATAACGCGAATTGCTGCTACACCTGCGGCAGCTGAATTACAGATAGCTTTAGCAAAAAACAATATGCAAAAGCCTTGGACGGAGATGATCACTGAGGAGGCTGTTGCTGCGCGTGTGGAAGAAGGCAGCGAAGATCCTGTTAGCGATGCAGTCAAGCATGCCATTAGGATGATGAAAACTCCAGGTTATTCGCTTGGTAGTGCTCCAGATGATTGGGCAGAATTGATGGAGGGTTCATTGCCGAAAGTGTTCACTGAAAAGCAGCTGAAGGAACTCCCACCAGGGGAGGTCTTTATCGATGGTTCGACCGGCATGATTCGTCGCAAATCAGTCAAATAATAAACGGAGTTAGTTTGATGAGTGATGCGTGGGACAAGACAGAGCCGGTCACGAACTGGGAAAACCTTAAAACGGCGCTAGAAAAGGCGAGGTTCAATCAAAAAGCCAAAGAGGTATTAGAAGGTCCATTAGGTGCTGCAAACCGCACAGCGGTTGCAGTTCAAGGTGGAACGATGATGCTTTCTCCTCTGGCTAGGGCTCTAGGGATGAACCCTCTTGCCGACAAAATGAACAGAGTGAGTGAGTCTATCGGTCAAGCAGTGGCCGAACGTGACGAAGAGTCATATTTGCCGGCACCAATTATGCGAGCCGCGCGGGGGGTCGCTTCGCAGGTTCCAGGGATGATAGGCAGTGCTGCTGTAGCCGGACCAATTGGGCCGATTGCGTTAGCGACAAGCAGTGAAGCCAGCCAAGCGTACACGCAGGCCAAAGATGCCGGCCTTAGTGAAACTGAGTCGTTAAGGCACGCAGGCACAAAGGCAGCAATCGAAGGATTAATTACAGGGGCTTTTCAGGGGTTTGGTGCAGGTGGCGTAGAGTCACTTGCGAGCCAGTTTGCCCGCGGAGCATTGGCTGGTTCATCTGTCAAAGAGGTCGCAAAGCAAGGGCTCAAAACTATCGCTCAGGAATTGCCTGAGGAGTTAATGATCGAGGCTCTGAACGCCGTGGAAGAATATGGCTCTGGACTAGACCCAGAGGCCATAAGTCCTGAGCAGCTTGCAACGAGAGCTATGGACACTGCGTTGCAGACTCTCGGCATGACAGCAACTATTCAGGGCATTCACGCTGGTCAGTCTGTAATCAACAGGGGCAGTGTCGCCCCTCCTTCTTTGCCAGCTGATCCCGCAAGTGCCAGCGTGACACCTGAAACCGTGACGCCAGAGGGTGGCGAGGATGAAACATCTTCAGGGCAGACTGGAACGTTACGTCCTGAAGGAGTTAGTGAAGAAGACGCTAAGCGTCTCGAGGCTAATGGAATCATTTTTAAGCGGACCAAGAACGGCTGGACCGCGACCGGACTACCAAAGGAGATAGCAGATGGCCTTGCGGTTGACTACAAGGGCAGGAGCCAAGGCGGCGGAACCTATTTCTTCGCCGAAGACCCAACAGAGGGAATCATTGACGCCGCGTCAGAGGTTGAAGAAGAGGCTCGACTCGATGCCGAGGCCGCAGCGAGAGGCCGCGTTAGGACGAGCATTGGCGATCTTACGATCGAAGAAAATGAATGGTACGAAAATGAGCGGCAGCAAAGGCTAGAAGTTCGACGTCAGCAAGTCGAAGAGCGTAACTCTGCTGTCGACGAGTTGCTTGGGCAGTTTGTTCCAAAGAATCGCCGAGCTGGATTTAAGCAGCAATTGCTTAGTGCTCGCGAGCGTGGCGACTCGAACACAATTCAAGCTTTCGACGAGATGGTCGAATACGTTCAGAATCATCCAGAGCTCGGTCTTCCCGATAATGAAGCCGACCTGTTTGAAATGCTTACCAGTGAGTCGTTTACTCTTGATGAGCAAGAAGCGCTCTATGAGATCGACGACGAGCTAGCTAGCGAGCTCGAAAATATTTTCGGGGATGACTCTTTCGATTTCGGTGGTAACACTGATGAGACGTTGACCACGGAGGGCGACGAGGAGTCTGACCCACAACAGCCGGAGGGAGGTGATCCGAGATCCGAATCGGCGGGGCAGACTTCTACTTCTTCACAGCCTACTCCCCAATCTCCTGCTGCCGCAGGGGGTGAGCCGACATCGTTCGAAACGGGCGACGACCCTTCCACGTCGCCCGAGTCGGCTTCTTCCGAAAGTGACACTACGTCAGTTGGGGCCAGCGACCAGTCGCAGGGCCAAACGGACACGACGCCAGCTGGCGACACTCGAGGTCAAGGCGTTCAATACCACGGAGCACGTGGAGAAGTCACGCTTAATGACGAAGGCTACTATAACGCAGATAATATCTATGGCGGCTCTCAGACGTTCTACACGACAGATGCAAAGGATATAGCCAAAGGATATGGCCGAAAAAATGCAAACGCCAAAGTATATCGCGTTAATGAAAAAAAGATGGTTCGCTTCTACGACATGGAGCAGCCAATTAAAGACCCAATTTCTTTTGCGAAACTGTTTGGGACAGACTCACGCGGAAAGCCGGATGACATTGTTGTTGATGCAATTGAATTGCTGAAAGATTCTGGCAAAGAAACCCCTAATCTTCGCGAGATCATGGATGAGATTCGTGCAGAAAGCCAAAACTACGGAATGTCCAAGGACGCCGTGCAAGAACTGTTTGACACAGCAACCTACAACCTTCAGCAGCAGGGTTTTGGAGGCATGTCTCACATTGGCGGGCTTCGTACTAACCGGCTTGCTCACACAGTCAAAATTTACTTTGATCCGACGAACCAGCTTTCACTTGAAGACGAAACGGATGCCGAAAGGGAGCCATCTGTTAGCAGTGACTTCACCGATGACGAACTAGATGCTGTGATGGATGACATCATGGCAGAGCTCGAAGAGTCTCCCGCCGAACCAAGAGCCAAGGTTCAGAAGGCGGCTAAGAAAGCCAAGAAGCGGATCGGCCGGCAACCCAAGAAGTCGGAGCAGACGAAGGCCAAGGCCCAGTCGAAGCGCGAGCAGGCCAAGCAGGCAATGCAAGATGCGTTCGATCGCACCAAGGGGCAAGCTCCAGTTGGAATCGACCCGCTAATTGCAAGGGATTTTGCGAATGCTGCCAAGCTCTATATCGAAGCTGGAGCTCTGGACTTTCAAGCATTTGTACAGAACCTTGTAGAGGACTTTGGAGCGTCGCGGGTTGAGGAAAACGACCGTTATATCGAGTCTGCATGGCGAGTAGCGGTCAAGCGTGGATGGACAGATTCGCCAGCGGGCAAAGTAGCCGATGTGCTCGCAGATGACATGCCGTCAGTTGCGTACCCTGACGGATCGGAGTACCGCAAATGGAAAAGCAGGCGACATCGTAATGGTGATGCTCCAACGAGCTATCTCAGTGGCCACAGCTCGGCGCAGGTTCGAGAGGCGGCTAAATCAAATCCTGGCTTGGGACTGCTAATAACTCCGCAAACAAAGCAGTATGTCGGTCACGCTGGCGACTATAGCCACGTTGGTATCGACAATGGTGTGTTCTCCGAGTTTACCGGCACCGAGCCATTTAATGAGGCAAAGTTCTTTTCGTTGTTGGATTCCGTGCGAGATGCAGGGCTGGCCGACAAGGTTGTGTTTGCTGTAGTGCCTGACAAGGTTGGCGATTGGAGAGGGACGCAAGAGCGATGGGAGCAATACAGCGACCGTGTTCGCGAGTACGGGATGCCAATTGCGTATGTCGCACAGGACGGAATTGAGTCGAACCTAAAGGAAATTCCCTGGGATGATTTCGACGTTCTGTTTATTGGTGGATCGACCCCCTGGAAGCTGGGCTACAACCCGGAAGGCAACTACAAGGACATTAACCGCCCAACCGACAAGGAGCTACGTAGCGCTGGGCTTCTCCGAGAACGAATAGAGTTGGTAAAAGAAGCCAAGCGTCGCGGTAAGACGGTGCATATGGGCCGCGTCAATTCTTTTAAGCGTATGGAACTTGCCCATTACGGCGAGCAAATGGACTCGACCGACGGGAACTACATCGGCAAAGGCCCAAACAAGAATCTCCCGATCGTCTTGGATTGGCTAGAATTTACTGGTGGTGAAAGGTTTACCAATGAAACTAACGACAGCAGACGCGAAGCGGAGCAGGGCTACGGAACTTTAGAGTCTCCAGATCGTGTAGCACTGGGCAAGCACTTTCAGCAACAGTTCGAGACCGGCAAGCAGTATGGCTCAATTACTGAAGCTCGTAAGGAAGCTGCTGCGCTTATCACTGGCGACGCAAACACGAAGTCGACGATTAAGCCAGGGACGCTAGCCGCTAAGGCACTTGATGAAGCCGTTGAACAGGGTGTTGTCCGAGCTGCACGCGAATTCGCAGAATCGAGTTCTGATCCGCTTGCTGTCTACGATCGAATGCTCGAACTGTACCAGCAGCAGCCACGTTTAGCTGTTAGGACAGGTACGTCGATGCGGGATCAAGCGTACTCAACTCCTGCTCCGATGGCGTGGGTAGCAAACATGCTAGCTGGCGGGAATCGCGAGACTAACACATACGATTCGTCGGCCGGCAATGGAATCATGTTGCTAGGCACCGAGCTAGAAAACGCCTATACGAACGAAATCAATCCCGATCGGGCGGAAGCACTTCGCGAGCTTGGTTACAACGTGAACGAAGGGGATGCGACCAAGTACAGTCCATCGCAAAAGTTCCCGCGAGTCATTATCAATCCGCCGTTTGGCAAGCATCCAGACGGAGGCACGTGGTCTGTTGCTGGAATTAGCACGCCAGAAATTGACCATGCGGTTACGCTAAAAACGCTTGAGACCATGCCCGATGACGGCAAGGCAGTGATCGTCATAGGTTCTAAAGGATTCGAGAAGCGGCAACCCAAGCCGGAGCTAGAACGCGCGACGGCTTACAAGAACCAGAAGAACTTCTACGATGCCATCTACGACAATTACAATGTTGTGGATCATTTTACGCTGCATGGCGACATGTACGCTAAACAAGGAGCTGAATTTCCAATCGACATGATTGTTGTTGATGGAAAGGGGCAATCGCAGCTACCAAAGCCATATGAAGTTGATCGGCAAAACGCTGTTCCACGTGTGGTGAACTCATGGGAGGCATTAAAGGATGTTGCAGAGCAGTATGTGGACACCGGGACATCCCGCCCTGACGATCTCTCTAACGAGCCCGTCAGTGATAACATGGACCAGTTTTCTGGACTCCTTGAAGGCCAGAGTGGAGGAACTGGCCGAGCTGGAACGAGAACCGATGCGGATGCTAGAGGAAGCAGTCAGCTTCCATCTGGACGAGGTTCTGGACGTGCCGACACCGGGAGAGATAGTCAACAGTCAGCCGTTTCGGAATCATCTGATGAATCGCAATCTGGTAGGTCCAGCGATGTTTCCGATGAAGGCCGAGCCGACAGAGGTAGCAGAGCATCCGGGCGATCTACGAGAGTGGATCGATCAAGTGATGATGGCGTAGAGAAAGCCGGAACAGAATTTCAGGTTCCCTACAAGAAGCAGTCTGCTAGCTACACAGTTGAAACGCTTGTTCCTCGCACACAAGCCAAAGCTGTAAGGCAGGCACTTGAGACAGCAGAAGAAAGGTACGGAAACCTAGACGAGTTTGTAGCAAGTGAACTTGGCTACACGCTGGATGAAGCGATGACATACTTCTCCGGTGAGCAAATGGATGCTATCGCCCTTGGCATTGCAAGGCACAAAGAGGGCAAGGCTTTCGTTCTTGGCGATCAAACAGGGGTAGGTAAAGGGCGTGTTGCTGCGGCCATGATGGTCTACGCAAAGCGGCAGGGCTTTGTACCTGTGTTCATGACAGAAAAGCCTACCTTGTATAAGGACATGTATCGTGACCTTATGGGCATTGGCCAGCATTCCGAAACTAAGCGGTTCAATGCTTTGGCGACGAATGAGCTGTCTGGGAAAGACAAGATCGAGCTGCCAGACGGAACAGTTTTTCAGCAGCCAAAAGCGTACGTTGAGAACGCTCTAACCGGGCTGCAAAGAAGCGTTGCCGCAGGCAAAGGCATGGGGGTAGACGTCACCTATACCGTCGACACAGACAAGGACGGCAAGCCTTTGGGTGTTACTGCAAAAGGCAAACCCAAGACCCGTAGAGTTAAAGAGCGTCGAGAGTTCGATGCTGTTTTCACCACGTACGCGCAGATGCAGACGGTTGGAGGCGGCAAGACTGGCACTCGCCATGAGGTGCTTGATTCCATAGCTCCCAACGCATTCTTCATTCTCGATGAGTCGCACAAGGCAGGTGGAGCTGAAGTCGACAATTGGCAAAGCGAAGACGCACCGGAAAAGGCTTCTCAAAGAATCAGGCGTTTGCTTTCCGAGTCTGCGGGTGTTGCCTTCTTGTCAGCAACATTCGCGAAGCGTCCAGACTTGATGGACCTGTATGCCAAGACTGGAATCGATGAGTCGATTGAAGGCAGTAGCGAAGATCTAATCAATGCTATTCGAAATGGCGGCGTTCCATTGCAGCAGGTGCTATCAGAGATGATGGTAGAGTCTGGTGCTTACATGAGGCGTGAAAAGTCATATGAGGGAATCGAGTTCAACGTCGAAGTGGCGGAAACTGGCACAGAAGAAGCAGAAGAAGTAGCAGCAATTTTCGCTGCTATTGATAAGTTGGACCGCATCAAAGAGCAGGTGATTCGGCAGGAAGATTTTAGGAGGTTCCTGATTGCAAAGGGCTTAGAGGTTGGCATTGATGTGTCGACTGGCCGAGCAGGAATGGAAAGCTCGAACTTTTCGTCGATCGTTCACAATTTCGTAGACCATATGCTTCTTTCGCTCAAGGCTGATGCTACAGCTGACGCAGTAATTGCTTCTCTGAAGCGAGGAGAAACGCCATTTGTCGCTTTGTCAAAGACAGCGGGAGCAGCGCTTAACAATTACCTAGAGATGTTCCCAGCAAACGTCGGTGACGAGATTGACTTCAACTTTAACAGCACAACGACTCGGTATTTGGAGCGATCTAGGGAAGTGCGGCTCGTTGAGCGCGATGAGAGGGGCAAGCCAATCAACAGTCGCCAAGTGCGAATTCCAGATCATCTTCTCGGCGATGCGGGCTTGCAGGCTTACGAATATGCTCAGCAGCTAATCGGTCAGTTTGCAGCGACTTTGCCAGCTTCGCCAATTGACCATATTCGCAAAAGGATAACGGATGCTGGGTATTCTGTTGCGGAGATCACTGGACGGGATCAGATCGTTGAGTACCAAGACGACGGGAGCATGAGGCTCGCAAAAAGACCGCAGGAAGAAATAGGCTCTGGTGGCCAGACGCAGATCGTCAGTCGCTACAACAATGGAACGCTTGATGCTCTTATTGGGAATGTTTCTGCTGCAACGGGCCTGTCTGCGCATGCTAGTCAGGACAACCCGCCGGCAGGCCAGAAGCGACGTCGGATGATAATTGCACAAGCCGATCCGAACATCGATACGTTTATGCAAATGCTTGGACGGATCAATCGGACTGGGCAAGTGAAAGAGCGGGAAGTCGATGGCAAGATGCAGACAAATCTTCCTGTCTACACATATCTGATGACTAACGTGCCTGCCGAGACGCGACCTGCTTCCGTTCTTCTAAAGAAGCTGGCCAGCCTTAATGCCAACGTGACAGCAGATTCGAAAGGCGCTGTTTCATTCGATGCTCCCGACGTGCTTAACGTCGTAGGGGACAAAATCGTAGCAGAGTATGTAGCGGAAAACCCTGATCTGAACGCTGCATTGAATTCTCCTGTAGACGTAAACCCTGAGGGTGCGCCAAGAGTTGTGCAGGATATAGCACGTAAAGTTTCGGGCAGGATGGCCATGCGTCCAGTCCAAGAGCAGAAGGAGTTTTGGAGTTCCGTCACGGAAACCTACAACGAAGAAATTGAGCAGCTAAACAAGCTTGGCAAAAACCCTTTGTCTGCGGCAAAGGTGGATATGGGTGCGGAGTTAATTGCTAGGGTCGAAATTTTCCCTGGCGATCCCGATGCCGACTCGCCATTTTTGCGTCCAGCATACGCAGACTTGGTTCGCGCTAAGAAACAGGGCGAGCCAATGAAACCGAAGGAGGTGCAAGAAAAAATCGCAGAGTTTTACGATGGCGAAATGCCGTCTGAACGCGAAGTTGGTCAGTGGGTAGCCGAACAAGTGCGTACAGCACAGAAGGCAGTTGACGCTGCGTTAGAGCGTCAGCTTGCGAAGATCGTCAAGCCAGAGGCGCAACAGAGAGCCCGAGGGCAGGCCGAAAGCACTAAGCGTCTTCTGAGTTACAAGATCAGCCGCATGGCTCCTGGCAATCTTGTAGAGGTTGCTGAGGTTCAAGACGAGGGTAATTTCTCGGCGAGTATTCCTGGCGTAGTGATTGACCTAAAGGTGAAACCAGGAAAAGAGCATCTTTTAACAGGGTGGATAGCTACGGTCGCATTGTCTTCGCCAGATAGGGTTTTGCGAATTCCACTTAGGCGTGTCGACAACTTGGCCAATTCGAGCCCAGGTGAAATTTACCTGAACCCCCGCGGCCGTATGGCGCAAAAATCGGACTATGAATTCTGGCAAGAGCCGGGGGAATCTTACGAAGAGCGGGTTATCGGTACAGGTAACGTATTAGCGGCGGTTGATAAGCTAGTCAGTGATTATGACCGCGGCAATGTTGTGTTCTACACGGATGCGAAAGGTGAATCGAATCGTGGTGTATTGATGCCGCGCAGCTTCGACATCGATAAGTGGAACGAGAAACGCCCAGTCAGGTTCGAAGATCCTCAACATGTCGTCGAGTATCTACAGGCGGACAGCAAGAACCGAGTGTTCGATCCGACCTACACGCTCGGAGTGTTCTTGCAAGACGGTGGCCTGACGATCTCTGCTCCGCGAAGCAGGCAAAAGGGCGGTAAGTGGACGACAAATGCAGAGCTGCTGCGTGCATCTGGCCAAGATTTTGTCAGTGTTGGCAGCATGATGCGAATGACTGTGCCGCGGAATAAGTGGCAAAGCACAATTGCGGCGATACAGAACATCAGTCCGCTAGTAACTACCATTAACAAAGAATCCGCTAGGGAAATCACCGGACAGCAAGTCTCGCAAGTAAAGCCAAAGCCGCCACGTAATGACAGGCAAGACGATGGAGGCACGAGTAACATTCGCACTCAGCGGATTGGCAGGCAACCAACTACTGACAGGATGTCAGCTAGTAATGTGCTGCCTAAAGCCGACCAAGCTAACAAAGGAACGCCGCAAGCTTATAGCTCCGCTCCATTCTCAAAGACGCCGGCGGAAACGACAGAAGGCAAGAAGCTGCTGAAGCAAATGCAGAATGACTCGAAAAAGCGGGCAGTAGGTCCACGTTCTGTCATTAACTTCCTGATGAGTACAGTGAACGTCACGAGCATTCAAGGGAAAAGCCAGCTCTCGCGTCGTAGTCCAGGGCATTACCGATCTCGCGAGCATGTAATTCGCTCGCGGACTGGAGTTTCTGGATTTATTGATACGCACGAAGCAGGCCACGCTGTCAGTGCGTTAATGCGGGATGTGAATCCAAAGTTCCTGAAAAAACATCAATCAGCACTGATTGCTCTGGCTCGGATGCAGGGCAGTTTTGCATCTGCAATGACAGCTGAAGAGGGGATGGCTGAGTTCATTCGTCGGTACATCGTCGACTATCAATCGCTCCCAGCTAGTCTCGTTTCTGACATTGAAGCAGACATGGAAACCTTGGTTCCAGAAGTCGCGCAGGGATTAAGAGATACTAATCGGCTTTGGCAGCAGTTTTTGTCGCGGCCATTGCAAGAGCGTTTGGACGCCAGTAAGAACGATCGAGGCAAAAAGCGTTTTGGCAGGTCTGACATAGCTTCCGGTGCTTATCGAGCTTTGTACAACTTGATAGGTGGCGACGTTGCTACTCACAAGCTGCGGCGAACTTTAGAACGTCCTTTGTTTAAGTTTAGCCGAGAGCTTGGTAAGAAATTTCGGGAGCTCACAACGGACACTGAAGCAGATATAGACAATGCTTACCAGTCAGTCGTTCGGATTCCTGTAGAGGTTCAGCGGGCTATTGCTGGCGACACGCGAGGCAGGCAAGGTGTTCGGATCATTGCTTCCCGAGATGACATGCTGTCAGAAAAAGACATAGCGTTTTTGCGTGTGGGCGGATTCAATGTGCCTGAACTCAAGCATGGCGAGCCAGCGTATCTGACAAATCAGAGCTTTGAGCAAATACGGAGGAAGCTCGGAAAGGACTGGGCAGAATTTGAGAATTACGGACAGCTGAGAGCGTCTTTGGAGCGCGCAGAGAAGAGAGGGCATGAAAGTGCTTGGATGCACGAAAATCTTTCTAAGCACGAAGCACGCGAAGAAGTAGATCGCTTGGAACGAGAAAACCCCAAGTGGGTAGAGCACTTCGATGAAGTGACCGAATATTTCGATGCTTTGCTTCTAGTTGCCGTGTTTTCAGGTGAGTACACGCCGGCCGAAGCCGTTCGCATTCGAAACGCTTGGGAAAGTTACTGGCCTTTGCTCCGTCAGACAACTGACGAAGAAAGATTGCGTGGTAGTGCTGGCGCAGATCCCAGTGCGGGAATTCATCGAGCGTTCGGCTCCGCTCTTCCGCTTCGAAACCTGATGGAAGCTGTCGAGTTCAGGACAAAGGCAGCGATGCAGGCGTACTACACCAACGAGCTAATGCTGGCGGTGAGAGAGTACAGTAACGTGCTGAACGATCTTGATGGCGCCCCGTTTGGCATTCGCAAAGGTGGAGCGCAAATCATGCTCCGGCTCAAGATGGACAGAAAGAAAGTCGCAACTCTGTCTCCAAACGAGCAGGCAGACATGATTGTCGAATACTTGAACGAGCAAATGCGGGAATTGCGCGGCGAGGAATTTACCCCAGATGACATGCTGGCGGCAGAGGATGTCGCTATTGCTCTACCCTGGCGTCCGATTTTTCGGCCTACCCGGCCCGGAGCAGTACGAGTTATCGGTTTGACCGAAAAGGGAGAGCGAAAGTATTACCAAGTGACCGATCCGCTTCTGTTCGATTTGTTTACGAACATCGGCAGCATGTCGCGTTACAGTAGTTGGCTCGGAAGGTTTGCAGCAAAGGGCATTGAGCCTTGGAAGCGAGCTTTGACACAAAACCTGTTGTTTGCCATGCGGAACATCCCGCGTGACGCAGTGACAGCTATGACGATGGGTGACGATAAAGCAAGTCTCGTCCCTGGAGCCTATTTGGCATATGGAATCGTTGGGCGGCTAAACGGCGAAACAAAAAGGGACGCACCGGCTCGCGCTGAACTGTTTAGTCGAACAATACAGAACCTTCACAAACCGCAGCACAACACGTTTTGGAATAGCTTCGCAGACGCAGCGACAGAGGGCATTTTAATCCCTGGCTACCGGGATATGTCCTTTTTAGATCGAATAAGTGAAGCGCCTGGACAGGTTAGTGCCGCAATGCTGTGGCCAGTTACCATGTTTAATTGGGCTACAGGAGGCCGATACATAGCTCAAGCGTCGGAAGAGCTGGCTAGAGAAGGTGCTTTTAGGCAAGCTCGCAAAAGTGGACGGTCTTATGCGTATGCACAGCGGCAATACGATCAAATTTCAGGGAATTTTTCGCAGCGACAGCCCAATCATGCTGTAGCAACATTCGTGCGATCGGCAGGCTTTTTGAATCCTGGCTTGCAAATCATGTGGGGCCAATTCAAACGCTGGACTGATCCAGATCCAGAAATGGCGAAGTTTCACCTAACTGCAAAAATGCCAGCGATTGCTGCTTGGTTCTCTGTTGCAAGTGCAATTAACGTCGCTCTTATCTACGCTTTGTACGGCGATGATGAGGAAAAGCTAGAGGAGGTCTTGAGCGACCTTCGAGAGCGAAAGGATTATGAAAAAGACACGACGATGGCCATCATGGGCAAAGTTCGTATGCCTTTCGAGTATGGCTTATCTGGGGCGGTTGCGTCGTTTGCGTGGAACTCGACGGAGGATGCGTTAATTGGCGGTTCAAGTCAAAAGATTCCAGAGCGACTGGAATCCTTTTTGAATAAAGCGGCCCAGATTCCCGGTCCAACTGATGCTATTCAGCCATACCTAAAGACCGCAATTGAGTTAAGTCTCGGAGAGACAGGCTATTCGTTTTATCGAGACGATGGAGTTGTGCCAGAACATTTGATTGTTCAGTACCCAATGAACCCTGAGATGCGAGCTCAGGAAGACACGCCTGAACTTTATAAGTGGGTAGGCGAAAAGCTAAACGTCTCACCGATTAAGGTAGAGTACGCCATTGGTTCTTTGCTAACCCGTTCAGCAAAAGACATGATTAAAGTTGCTGACACGATGTCACAAGGAAAGTCGTTAAAACCAGAAGACATGCCGGTTTTGTCAGGACTGCTTCAAAAGCCATCTATTGGCTTTCGCTCTCAGTCAGTTAAGAAGCTGCGTGACGCTTCGAAAGAGGTAGAGGCGCTAAGAGTAAAGCTTGCTAAAAGCGATAACGAAGAGCTTCGCCTTAAATACATCGATTTGCACGAAGCTTCGATAGCTTATGGCGTAGTCGCAGACATGAAGGAAGTCATCGACGAGGAGCTCGAGGCTAACGAGCCGAACCGCGACAGGGTTGAACAGCTTGAACGCGATCTAACGAAGTTTGCTCGGCAGTTTATAAACTATCAAGCTGGCAAAGCAGAGGAGCCTCAAGAGCTAAAGAAAGCCAAGGTAATGCACGCCGGCCGTGTCGCTTACGATGGCTCATCACCTAGCTATGACGGAAATCTGAAGCGAGAAGCTGAGCTGTACGGTTATGACTCAAGCACACTTAAAAGCGCTCTCTTGAAATACTGGAGCACGCGGTACGGCTCCGCAAGGAGTGGTGGAAGATACAAGGCAGCAGTTGTGCAGCGCATGCTGAAAATCAATCAAGCGTTTGCTGATTAGCGATTGAAAGGATTGGCGATATGTCACATCCACCGCTTGGTGTAACGGCCAGAGCTACAGTTAAGCGAGTTCTCGACGGAGACACTCTCGAAGCTGTAGTTCACTGGCCGATTACCGTACGGCTAAAGGATTGCTGGGCGCCGGAGATTAGAGGTGACGAGCGACCAGACGGTTTAGTTGCGAAAGCGCACTTGCAGCAGCTCATATCGGGAGGTGCAGAAGTGGCCGGCACGTCGATCGTCTTCAATATTGCGTCATCGGATGCTGACAATCTTGGTGATCTTTTGACTTTCGGCCGAGTTGTTGGTCATGTTTGGACGCCAGGAGAAAGCAAAAGCTTGTCGGCAAGAATGGTAGAGGCAGGTATGGCCACAGAGTCTAAACGCAGATAGCATTTTCCAGCTGACATGACGTCAGGGTAAAATCTAAGCTGGACGTAAGTGACGCAGCGACACCGAGGAGTCTACATGACAGTTGAAGAGCGAATTGCAGAGATCGACGCAATGATGCCATACGCTGAGGTTTCGCTTCTAGGTTTGCGGCAAGTCGAATTCTCCGTAGCTGTAAAGATCACTGACACGTTTGAAGTGCCGTTCGGGTCATTGATTCGCAGGGCGGACGCAATAGAACTTGCTGGTGGCCAGCCAACCTATGTGCATAGCTTGCAGGAAGCAGCTCAACATCTGGTTATGAAAAATCCAGATATTTAAATCAGTTAGGTTGAAAACTTTGTTGCGGCCTATTGCACAGGTGCCAAAGCGTCATTTACGATGTTTTTAGCTGAGCTTAGGACTCAAACGTGCTGCTAAAAGACTGACAATCTGCTATTATTCATACAGTTGGTTTCGTAGCAGTGATCAACTGAGTCCTCCGCAGCAGCCAGAGGGGCTTCGAGCCCGTTCTGGCTGTTGTCGTTTCTAGGCACAGCCACCGACATAGTGGCAATATTGCCACGATGGTTTTGAGTGGGACCAACGACGTTCTCATGGGGACAACAAGCACACGCCGGGAATTGCAGTATCCCGAAGAGCCAGATGCAGGACTGGTAACAGATTGCTATTCGAGGTGACACCGTGTCACGCTGGCAACTCCAGGCACGGTTATCGCGGCCTCGACGTCTGGGAGTAGGGTACGCCCCTGGGTGCGACGTTAAATGCGGCTCACGCTGGTATGACAAGCCAGCCAATGCGACGACTCGTCTCAAGTGACAAGTTCGCTGTTGAAGTGACTTCCCTGTTATAGGGGAGTTGCTTCTGCTCGGATCTGAACTCAGTGACAAATTCAGAACACCGCGCTTGCAGCTTGTTAGTAGTGCAGCGCGCAGCAGGCAGGACGAACTAAGTTGCAAGGAAAAACAGTGGGCATGAAGACAGCGGTGAAACAGGCAAAGCCACGCTATACCTGCCTTGGCAAAGGCCGCTGTGACAAGATGCACAGTTCGCTCGAGCAGGCCGTCAAATGCAGTGCCGAAAACAACCTGCGGATCGTCGGCGTGTATTGCGGATCCTACGTCGAGTTGACGGACGCTGAATGCGACGAAGTGATAGCAATCTGTGACCTGTAGGCGAGACGGCAGGCAATACAACCCACGGTAGCTAGCCCACACCAGACTAGAGCAAAACGAAACTACAATGAATTTGAATGATGCGATCAAAAAGATAAATCCCTGGATTAATGACGCTGTGCTCTCGCGTTCAGACCAACGCGCCGCATTACTGAAGATCCTTGCAATGAGAAAAAGCAGGCAATATCGGCGAGGTCTGCTTCAAATGGCTTGCATAAGCAATGTCATCACTCAGG
>Ga0209645_1000828_pt1 | contig 15745 bp, 12 predicted proteins | sample ETNvirenome_6_30_FD_184070 | JGI IMG/M metagenome (GOLD analysis project Ga0209645, IMG submission 184070) | Marine viral communities from the Pacific Ocean - ETNP_6_30 (SPAdes) (version 2) | ecosystem: Environmental > Aquatic > Marine > Oceanic | place: Pacific Ocean | collected 2013-06-19
ACATAACTAGTCATGAATTGTTTGTGTCTCTTTTGCCAGTAATCGACCATCCTGCTTGCAGTAGATACTACTGGAGAAACAGGTGGAACGCAGAACAAAAAGGATCAGAAAAAGATCAAATAGTTGGTATAATTAGATTAGACGCAATCAATAAAACAAAACAACCCAGATACGGCGCAATAAAAGACTACATAACTAGACTAGAAAGTAATAAGGTTTATGTTGGCAACCAAGATTTAGGCTATGAAGTTTCCAACGTTACAACTGATAAAATAGTTGTTGGCGCCCAAGAAATAGAAATGCACTTCTTTACCAACAATAAAGACAGAGACAACATTCAATTAAGAAGACAAAAAGATGGTTTTAATAACTTTTTTGATTTGCTTCAATACGAACAGTGGGAACTACAAACGTCTTTAAGTCAGCAAGTTATACCTTTTTATGGGTTTCTTGGAGATAAAGCTGTAACAATACCTAAAGGGTTTGGGGCTTATAAGCAAATTATGCTTGACGCAAAAGGGCTAGACGCTCATGGTGTGGGTAATTATTACGTAGCTACAGAGCTAGAATTACGACATGCAGCGGTTTCCTACGAGCAGTGGAGAGATTTTTTATTACAGTACGATGAAGTTTATCTACAAGAGATGTCGCAAAATCAAACCTTTTGGAGGGGTATTACAAATACTGCGATAGAAGATAAGATAAGGCCATTAAAAGATATTGTAGAAACGCAGGAATTAAAAGATGAAATGGACAGACTGGCCGGAAAATCTTATGCGGTAAGTGTTCCACGGTCCGTTTGGGATTCAGAAAGAAATTATATGGGATCAGACGGATTGCCAGCTAGCCCTTGTAATCCACCTTACGGATATCCCCTTTACTACAAAAGGGCTGAAAAGATCGGTATACCTGAAGCCGGTATAGCTGAAATACAAGGCGCAATAAACAGCATTATATCAAACATAGAACGCGCTGAAGATCTTGCTGACGAAAGGGAGAAATATTATTTTGACAATAGAGATGAAGCAATTGCTAAACTACATGAGGTCAGACTAAGACTAGAAAAACTTCATAGTGGTTATAATAGGACGGGTGAAGCAAATTCACCATACAAAGATTATATAAGTTCTGTTAATGCTCAACTTAATAAAATTGAAAACATTTGGCAAGATGAAACAAAAAATCTAAGAGATTACACTGGTAATGCTTTGGCTGTATTAAAAAACACTAGAGATGGGATACCTCTCACCAAATCTGTTCCAGAAGTTGCTAAAAAGCATATTAAAAATGCTAAAAGGGTTTATGAGTGGGTAAAGTCTGTAGCCGACGAGTGCCTTGGTAAAAAATTCTTAGTCAAAATACCAAAAGCATGTAATGTAAACTACAGCGACAAAATTCAATTTTATCCAGATTTTACTCAAAATATTGCTACTGGACCTTTTGGGTTTAAGCCACTACCAATAGATACAGATCCCGCATATGTAAACTCACCTTACTTTGATCTTGAGTTATCTTATTTAAGAAATGCTTTACCTATCAATCCTTATACCTCAAAGTTTGAACATTATAACGATTATGTTAAATTAAAAGAGAAGTATCCTGCTATAGACCCTAAGACTTTGAGTGTTTATACCGCCTCAAAAGCATACACTCACGGCGCTTTAAAGTGTAACTGGAATCCAGTTTCAGAAGAGTGGGATCACAATTATAAACCAGAGCCTCAAGGTGGGTTTTTCAACTTTGCTTTGTTTGATAGAAACATGTCTTTTTCAGAAAGTTTAAATGTCGAGTCAAAGCAAGGAGAATTACCCGCAGCGGTTGAGCAAGGCTTAGTTCCAGTTGATTTAACAAATATACTACTTTCTAGTAATAGAATTAGCTCTTATGTAAGATTTGATAACAGTCAATATTATGATTTTTCACAAATACCTTCTGACAGCTTTACTCAGCAAACTAGGGATAGATATGGTAATAGATTGTTTGTTCCAGATGTAATGGAAACACTTGACAATGTTGATCCAGACCCAAGAGATTTTTTGAACAATTCTATGAATGACATTTCATCTCAAGATCGTATGAATCAACGTCTTCAGCGTAAACCTCAATCGGTAGCTTATGTAAAATGTACAGTTTCAGAAGAATTTTATATGACACCGCCTATAGCAACAGCTTCTACAAATATATGGGCAAACGATTACGATGTTACATTTGCTGTTCAGCCGCCGAGCGTAGGGCAATTTACAGATGAGTCTGGCTGTTTAACTACTAGAGAAATAGCATCTAAAATGTTGCCTGTATTTAGAGTCCCTAAAGGTGGAGCGCCGGGACCAGTTAAAAACGATTTGTTAACATTTGGTAGATATTACGATAAATATCTAGATGCTAATCTTGTAATTACAGAAAACCAATTGTTGGATTCAGATAATGTTTACGCTCTAATTACACTTCCCGGCAAGGTTATTCCTATAGCAGAGATTAGGTATTGCGATAGCGTTCTTCAAAGCTATGAACCTGTTAAACTAAAAAATATTTTAACGCAAGACGTTGTTAGGCATCCAGACTTTGTAAACCCTCCTTCAAAAATTAATGATAACACACCACCAATTTGTGATTTTGTCTCAGATCTTGAGCAAATAAATTACGACGCTGTTACAAGCGCCAGAAAAGAGCAAGAAAAAATATTACGGGGATTAGCCTTTGCTGCTAATAAAATTAACTTTACATCTCCTTCACCCGTATATCCAGATATAGTAGCTTTACCTTTGATGTCTAAAGAAAGATGCTATGGACCTTGGCAGTCTGCTAGCAGCTTAAATGTGGACGCAGATCCAAGAGAAAGATATTTTGACATAGGCGGAAAAGTAGAATTTATAAAGGACGAAAATCTTGCCCCTTGGAATTTTGCTGGATATCAATTACTAAATGAGGCAGGAGCGTTGAAGGCGCAGCTTTCAAACAGCCTATTGCTATTTAGTGAGCGTGGTGGATTTGTTTATGCTGATTATCCTAGCGGGATTTCTCTTGCCAAACATCTGTTAAACGAAGGGCCATTGATCACTTCTATCGGCGTAGACATTAATGCTAATGGATTACAAACTACTGTAAAAATGGATTTATATACATCTAAGTTTGGAAAACTACAGAAGCAAAAAGAAATGGCAATATCTCAAATCGCTAGAGAGCGTCAAAAAATTATAGATCAAAACAACGCTGCTATAAGAAGAGGTCTTGGAAAATCTCAAGCCAACATGGATATTTATGGTGATGTTTTGAAAAATGGCGGACAGAACTTAATAAGATTGGCGAAAGCTGATCCAGATCAATACACTGAATTACAAAAGGGTAAATTTTTAAATAAAATAACAGTCATGTCTAATAATGTGGATTCTACAACTGGCGAGCATGTTAGAAACAATGTTACTATGAGTAAAGAATATTTTGATGAATTAAAATTAATTTTCCCCAACAATAACGATTTAAGAAGGTTAGAAAACCATAACTTTTATTTAGAAAACCCAGCAGAGGTTTGGGATTATATCAGAAATGGCCCAACTGAAGATACGCCGCAGGAAGTTATAAATGCTGGCGAACAATTAAAAGAACAGGGCGTTAGAGAGTATCAACAGATTTCACCTTCGCCACAAAATTACATAGGAACCTTCTTAGAAGATACAATAGGACTAGCTTAGGAGATATAAATGCCAATATTTAATAGTCAAAAAAGAACAGAGTATCACTTAATAACGTGTAATCACCCGTTTATGATGGATGCTGGAATGAGTTCTTTTACATTGCCAGAACTAATTGATTGGTGGAATTTTAGATCTAACGGGATATATGTTAATCGTAAATTTTTTCCAGAGAGGGATTTTGGGCTAGGTGATTTAATTGACCCGTTTAATAATCCCAGAGGCGATGTATTCATAAGATCTTTACACGCTTACTCCTTTGGCGCTTGGAGGTTTGAGAAATATAATGCTGGTGTTTATAAAAAGTATTGCATTTTAAGTAGTGATGAGTTAAGAACCATTGAAGAAGAAACTAATTTAAAAAATCGAGAGAGTGACCCTGAAGCCCCCTTGATTCAGGCCGATATTTTAGCTGAAGAGTGGCAGCATTATAATAAAAATCCAGACGCATCAATTCAAGATTCAGATCCTTACAATCTCGGCAATTTAGATTTTGATTCGTATACCAATAAGACTTTTGACAGAAAATCTAAAGAGTTAGTTGATTTTCCAGAATTAAAACGAAAGCAAAATTTAGAAGATGCTTTTTACGGTAATGAGTATGTATTTCAAGGTGTTGTACCAGCTAACCTTATTGCCATGAATGATTATTATAATTTAGTTGGTTTTGGAGACGCTGTTAAAGATCTTGCTACACAGAAGCTACTAAGGGATATAAGAAGATCTAAAAATGCTGGATATATCTCTTGGAGTGGAAAGATTCCATTATTCATAAATGTTTTTGAAAATGGTCAAAAATGTATTTCTGAAGAAACTTTTAATTTTAAATTATATCTATTTGATAAGAAAAAACCACTCGATAATTCTAAATCTCAGGTTTTTCCAAGTATAACGCTTGCTACTAATGCAATTGGTCCAGACGGAACAAATCAAAAAGATAAAGTTGATGGCGACTCTTTTGCTATTACAGATGGCGCGCCAAACAAAAAAGTTGGCGGAAAACTTAAAACATCTTACAGAGCTTATGACGGTACATTCTCTGCTGGTTCTGAGCAAATATATGGAATAGTGGTTTCGGATACGATACCCGCCGTTGAGTTTGCTGAAGACATGGTAGATTGGGCTGAAAATATGGACATAGAACAGCACTTTAAAGATCCCATAAATAATACGCACCTCACACCTAGCTCTGGTTTGGTTATTCCAATAGATATGCAGAACGCAAATCCGTTTCAATGGTCTCCCAATTACGCCAACCCTAAAGGCTGTAGAGGTGACAACAAAGAAAAGGTTACTGTAAACGTATTTAATTTGTCCACCAAAGAGTTTACAAAGGGTGAAACTGTATTATTAACAGATAGGTATAGCCTATGGTTTATTGATCCAGTTGCAGAGGGTGCTGAACCGCCCTTACCATTGAAAAAAACGGTCGGCAAGTGGCAATTCACTTACCACATGACAAATCAGGATTTTTTCTACAGGTTTGCCGACCCAACTGCTGATATAACATCTTATGATAGAGGTAAAAATCTTAACCCTAAAGTCCCAAACTGCATGGATGCTGAAGAAGCTTTGTCTAGAAAGTATTTAGCTGCTAGGAATCCTTCTAATTACAAAACAAAGTACGGGGAAGATTTTGATATTACCGACACAAATAATATACCAGAGAGAGATGCGGGAAAAGCTTGGGCCGGATATGCTCAAGTTACTAGTTGGGATTTTATGGGTAAACATCTCTGTGGACTCAGAGAAAGAAAAGATGAAACTAATTTAGGCAATGCTCTTGTATTAACCCAGACAACTAAAGATCATAGAGGGGAATTTTTACAAGAATTTAATAACTATGGCGTTTTGGGTGGTTCTAGATTTACGACCCCTTTCTTTGGGTGCGCTTTTCCGGGTGGGTATCAAGGCGAGGAGAAATATTTACAACTTAACGAAGCAGTAAAAGAAGGTGATGATTTTACTGGTAAAGGTTTTTATGTTACTGGACAACCAATAAATCAGATAGAATCATTTTTTAATCAATCTAGTTTTTTAAATGACCAAGCCAGCAATACTGGCACATTTGATCCCACTAATGTAAACAATAACACTAGTACAAATACATCTCCGTTATATTTCTTTAAAAATCTATATCCCAGCGACGAGGTTGAAGCTGAACCGCACTGTAATATATTTAGTTCTAAAGAAAATTTCTTTCACCTTCCTGCTGACATAGGTGTAAATGGCTCATTTAATGCTGATTACGGTGGACCCATATTAAGTTTAAACAATGTGCAGAAGTACTTAACAACTCCAGTATTGACAGACTGGCAAGAAGCAGATCAGGTCTACGAAAGATTTCATGATTTTTGGTTAGATCCAGCTTCTTTTCAGTGGTTATATAACGCTGTAGACAGCGAGACTAAACAAGAAACAAATAATCCTGACAATTCAACGTTTAACATAAAGCCAACTAATCCAAATAGAATTCAATTTAGGCCGCTTACAGACTCTGTATTTGCGCAGTTTGATCCGCCTCAAGTTGATGTTTTTGGGTTAATTCCTGACGTGTGCGATTCTGGATATGCGGTTACATCAATTCCATATCCTGCAAAAAGACTTGTAGAGCAAGGATTTAACAATTATCCTGACGTTGCAGATGGCAGTCCGGGTACTGGAACAATTGGTTTTAGTTCTTACGGAGTCGCTGAAGATAACATTGAAAACCCACTTTGGGGTCCAAAAACAAAACAGAGATTAATAAATGAAGCGGCTGGGCAAGGGGGGTTAATACTTCAGAAAGACGTTGAGAATATAGAACCGGGAGATTGTGAACCTCCAGCTGTTTCAGAGCAAAAATCTAACGCTGGTAAATCTGATGTCTCATTAACTGGTTTAATAATGCCATTTAAATATAATGCTTGGTATTTAGCAGATGACAAAGATCACCTTGAGTGGGATAAGCTAAGTCTTAGCGCTTGGTATCAGGCTTTAGATTTTATTTATCCAAATTATACTGCGGACAATCACTATGGGGCAAGAAGAAACTCTCTTTCTAGAGGTGCTTACGGTGTCATTGGTGCCGTTTGTACTTCTGAAATGGAGGCTGGTGTTCAGATTCAAACAGAGAACACGCTTGGGCAGCCACACAACTTTTTAAGCAATGTGTTTTACGCTTCATGGGGCGCTAGACAAGACTTGCTTTACAACGACCCAAATACAACGGCTTTATTTGTAAAAATATATGAAGCTTGGCCTAGAGATCAAACCATTTTTGATAGTAGATTTTATGCCGTACACCATTTTAATGAAGGTAACAAATTACCAGTATTTAACCTTGGTGAAGATGATGAAAAAAGACCTTGGCAATCTGATTATAGATTAGGTCCAGATGTAAACTATGGAGAAAAAGACCCTAGCAGCAATCTTATAAGAGAATATGAAAATCCACTCTATCCGTTTATTTATAGCAGTGGTACACAGCAGGTTTCTGAACTTCGTGTTCAATCGTATTCTTATGATGGGCAAGATTTTGTACTTAATCCTATTTCTGGAATACCAATAGTACATGATAAAATCATAACAAACGTTGACCATAAAATTCCATCTATATTTTCTGGAGGAGAGGTGGATTTAGAAGTTACAAATGTAAATGCGCCCGGAGATATATCTGATGAAGATTTAATTCCGAGTCTAGACAGCTTTGGTGTCGAAGAATTATTAAAATACGAAGACGAAGTTTTATTTACTTCAAAAACAATTTTCAAAGAAGGCATTATTCTCCCCGGTATTTCATGTAATTATGTTGTAGATGGTGATGTGGTTAAAAATCTAGACAGATATTTAGAAGACAAGTTTGGTGAAGATGAAAATATTGATCTTGATGCCTATAGAAATAAATATGAAAAGTACACACCCTTAGTTCCTACTTCTTTATGGAAAGTTGACCCAAACAGAAGGGCTAGACTATTACCTTGGATTTATAATAAACATGACATTGGTCTTGGCGCAATGGGTTTTGACACGATAGCACAACCTAAATTTATTAATCTTACAAATGTTACTTCAGAAGATACACTTTATGACATACTTGAAGCACAAGAGACCTTTAGTAATATCATAGTTGCCGACAAAGGTGCTGGATATAAAGTTGGTAATATATTTACTGTCAGCGGGGGGTCTGGCTCTGATGTGCAAATGAGGGTTTCTGAAATTGGGGCTGATGGAGAAGTGGAAGCTCTAGAATGGATACTTGAAGAAGATGTAATAGTCGGAAATAATGTTTCGCGACCTTTATGGGGTTATGGGTTTTTACCGTCAGACTTCCTTTCTGGAGAAGAAACCAACATAACTTCAGAAACACAATCTAATATTAGAATTACCCCAGTAGGAAATGTAAACACATCGTTTAAAGCGTTTTTTGTTGCTGGATATACTAGCTACAACCCCTTTATAGATCGTAAACCACAAGTAGTTACTGAAATTAAAGATGCTTACAGAGTAAGTGCGCCCAACAATAAAGATGGCGAAAGCGGAGCAGTTGCTTGGCGAGATAATCAAGATGTTCAAATTATTCCTCTTGGTGCGCAACCGCTTGTTCTGGGGGACGGAACGGCATTTCAAGCCACGCCCGGAGGTCTAGAAAATACAGACCATGTTGTTGGTACAAATACTAGAAGTATAAATTTAAATTATGACAGGGAAAAATCTAACCCCAATGTTTTAAAGGGTGTATATTCAAAATATGATATGTTTTTCCATTTTCATTGTGACACATCTCATCAATGGATTGAGTCGGATGGTCTACCCCTTTCATTTGAGAATTTAATAGATATGGAGATATTCCCATTTTGATTTTTCAGCTTAACTATTTAATAGTGTATAATATATAAACTTAACAGGAGATTAACCTATGGCTACTATAAAATTTTATGGCAACTTAACGGGCGCTGTTGCGTCTGCTGACCCCGGATATATAGATCACGCAACGTCTGGTATTGGTTTCTTTGGTGGAGACTTTGGCCTTTCTGTTCCTGTGGATTCTTATCAAGATACTACTTTTATAACGAATTCTGACGGAACGTCTCAAGCTGAACAGCTACAAAACACCAAGTACGCTTCTATGTCTGGCGTTAAATTTAATACTAATAATGAGAAAGACAATGAAATAATTCCTAACTACTACGCCCCGCTTAACATTAGATTTGAGCATGACGAGGCAGTTATGGTTAAAAATTGTCAACTTAGAATCTTTGACAGACAAGACATCACTAAAAATGCTAGCGGTGTAACAACAGAAGTTTATGAGGTCAGACATCCAGTTTCTGTAGAGGGAGCTACGGCTTTAAAGCATAGAGGTAATGGTTCAGATAATCATGCTTGGACTACATTTATGTGGGATGGAGTCAGCGACAACGAAGTAACTCCATTGTCATTCACTGATAGTCCCGGACCCAGCGGTTTGAATGGTAACACTTCAGATAGTTCAAATTCCGATTTTACGTCCTTGCCCGGAGCAACCACAAGTGGCGCTGCCCTTGAAAGCCAAAGGCACGACTGGTACGTTGCGCTGTCGGCTTCACCAGATGAAATTGGGAGTAAGACAGATTTCGGACTTTATTTCACTGTAGAATATTTATAAGGAGCTTTTATGCCACTTTTCAAAAGATGTAAATGTGAAGATCCCTGCGTCAAGAATGACTGTAAATGTCGTTGTCATGGATTTATCAGACGACACAAATTGATTAGAAGAGCTGCTGCTCTCGGTGGTATTGGGGTTGGTATCTATTTCCTTGGTGTAAATCAGGGTTGGTGGTAAATAAAAAAAGAAGCCGTCTTTCGACGACTCCTTTCGCGAAGGTCAGTAGTGGTGTGCTACTGGCCTTTTTCTACTCTTCCTGACCAGTCTTTGGGTTATACTTAACCCATCCACGGTTTGGCAACCAGTTTCCTTCCTTGTCCTTCCGTTTCGGAAACAATCCTCCACCCTTCTTCATCACACCAAATGCGAGCTTTGCTCCACATTCGTTACACTTGAGTTCGTAATATAGGTTGTCGTCAACATTTCTGACAACAAATCTTACGTCATCACTTCCACACTTACCGCAAACGGTTTCGTCAAAAACCTCTTGGAAGGTAGAAAGCTGCTCAAAGATCTCGCGCTGAGTATCTCCGTTCAACTCGACAGAAACGCGACCGCTTTTAGTAGTATAATTTACTCTCATTAGTTTCTCCAATCTTGGTTATATCCAATAAAATCTGTAGGAATAGAATCTTTCTTCTGTTGATATTCGTTTAACTTTTCAATACAATCACTTGCTTGCTTTTTAGTAGCCTTGCTTACCTTTACTACATTGAAGACCTCCTTTAAAATCTTGCTAGCGTCAACATCTAGTTGTTTTGCCTTTGAGTCAATAAAATTAGCTTGCGGTCCAGTCATGGTTCCGCTAGAGTCGTATTCGCTAGTGCTTACATCAAGACCTTTCTTCTTGCTGATATCCTTAGCAATCTTAGCGGTATCCTTACTTGTCATTTCTTCTGCGGCCACAGTCTTTAATCTAAGAGCCTTTCTGAGAGCGCGACCTTCTGCTCGTGTTGAAGCCGTAGCGGTCACAAACACCTGAAATGCGTCGTCTGTGTTGCCTTCCCAAGCATCTGCTACGTCACTGAAAAGGCTGCCGTCTTGAAACACAATCTCCCATACTACGGTTGCTCTGCCAATCTCGTCACCAGAAGTCGGAGCGTATATTTGAGTAGGTCTACTAGAGACAATTTTACCCAACAAAAGCTCTGCTACCCTACGCAATCCAGCGCAAAGTGGTCTGCCGTCAAACATCTCGTTGTCTGCGAAATGACCCAGAACATAATCATTCCATTTTGGATCTGTTGGAAGTGGCGAGCCATCATCAATCACATCTTTTACAGACGTATCAGTATTAGATGGTGTAGCAAGCTCAACACCCTCAAACAAATCATCACTCTTATTCATATCTATCATCATTCAACCTCAATAAAGCGTTTGGATCGTACAGGGAAGTTATACCCTATATCCTTAATTTTTTCAAGTACAATATTTGTTAATCTATTTCTTTCTACCAAAGACTCTTCTCCGCAAGATTTGACCCTTAAAATAGCATATCCTTTGCTAAGTAAAGCGCCACTCTTTCTAAGGTCTGCGTTCATCTGTTTATCTAGTTTCTCTTGTCCCCAGATAGGGTAGAAGTGTGATGGTCCATCTACCTCAATTATAGTATTCAATTCTGGAATATACAAGTCTACTTCTAGATTTTCTTTAATAATTATCTTCTTGTGTAGTTCTACTTTATAGCCAAGCTTTCTAATTTCACTAGCTATATACCTTTCCATTTTAGATCCTTCAATGGCAGAGACGCGAATAGCCTCGGTTGCCTTTTTTCTGATCTCTTCCTGTTTCGATTTTGGCATATTATGCCATCGCTTTTTGGATTCTAAGCATCGCCTTTCTTTTTCGTTTTCGTCAAGATCATCCCAGTGCTTCACTAACTGTGAACTAATTTTTACTTTAGTTTCTTCCGTTCGCTTTGTCCCGTCCGTAGGGTGCTTGCTTCTTCCCTTTTGTAGTGCTAGTTTTTGTGCAGCGCTTCTATCTTTAATTGAAACGCCATGTTTTAATAACACTCGCCTAATTTTATTAGGGTATGTATTTAGTTCTTCGGCAATTTGATATGTACTTTTTTCGTGATTCTGGTACAGTTCCACTACCTTTTGTTCAAAATCTTTCATCCTAGCGCCTTCTGTATTGTTGATGGGTTGACATTATCTAGCAAAATGGGTTTTAACCCAGTAAGTCTATAAACCTCTTTCTGGTCTTCTTCTGTAGTTGTCAAAATCTTTGTAGTTCTAGACATACCTATAAGAGAGAATACATCGTATTTACTATCTTTATAAAATAGATATGCTAGTGTGTATTTATTGACAGCTTTAAATGCGTCTAAAAAAGTGTCCATACTTGTTGCGATCAAAGTTCCTGTATAGTGCCAGATGTCTGTTGAGTTAAACATACCAAACTTTGGCTCTACTGGACTAGGCCCAATGTTTTTATAAAAAATAGAACCATTATCAATTGCGCCACTCTCTACATCGCTATTCATTCTATTAAATAGGTCAGTCATTTTCTCGTCATTACTAATTTGATTTACATAAAACGCTACATCCATTATTCTTTCTCCCAGTTGTTATCATTCATAAACCATTCTATTGTTTGTTTTAGCCCTTCTTTCCAATATGTTTTCGCCTCAAATCCAAGGGCTTCTTTTGCTTTTGTTGTATCTAGGCAGCGGCGAGGTTGACCGTCTGGATAGTCTGGATTAAAATATAAATCTCCTTCATATCCCATAATGTGGCATATCTCCGCTGCTAAATCTTTAATCAATACCTCTTCTCCATTTCCAATATTCATTGGCTCTAGAGTTACATCATTTTTGATTGCTAGAGCAATTGCCTCTGCGCAGTCTGGCGCGTACAGAAACTCGCGAGAAGCATTTCCAGTACCCCATAGCTCAATCTGCCTGTCGCCGTTTTTAAGGGCTGTGTAGACCTTCAGAATGAGCGCTGGAATAACATGACTACTCGTTAGATTAAAGTGATCGTGAGGACCGTACATATTCACGGGAATAAGGTTAGCACCTCGCATACCATACTGCTCGCCATAAGATTGTAAAAGTCGCATTAAGCTTTTTTTAGCTATACCGTATGGTGCATTTGTTTCTTCTGGATAACCATTCCAAAGGTCTGATTCTTTAAATGGAACCTCTGTGTGTTTGGGGTAAGCGCAAACTGTCCCCAAAAGTATAAACTTCGGAGTCTTTTGAATTCTCGCTTCTTCAATTAAGTTAGCGCCCATGATTAAGTTTTCATACATGAACTTACCCGGATTCTCTTTGTTTGCGCCTATTCCGCCCACAGAGCCAGCAGCATGTACAATTATATCTGGGTTATAATATTCTAGTGCTTTTCTACAAGCATGTTGACTTCTAAGGTCGTATTGCTTAGATCCAACACCAGAGATTCGGTATTCCCGATCTATGTAGTTTGGCAAGTACTCTGTTAAGTTTTTACCAAGAAAGCCACTTGCTCCTGTTATTAATACTCTCATATATTCCTCTAAATTTTTAGCCAGCTATCTGGGATTATGTCTTGACTACTTGGCGCTCCCGGTCCAAACCATTTAGATGGAGCTACAATCGTTTTATCTTTGTTCTTGTTCAACCAAGCCGCCCACCAACTAAAACTACTATTCGCAATTACATTATGACTACAGGCACTCATTAAGTATAAATCTTCTAGATCTGAATTGTTTTCTGAAAACACCATATTGTTAAACTTTAAGTTTTCTTTACACCAATTAACATCGTCAGAAAATACAATAAGTTTGTCGTAGTCTATATGCTCTAGCGCTTTTTCATAGTAAGATATTGGCTGAACTGGATGGTAGCCGTTTGAAGATACATAATCTGTTCTTCTGATATGAATAGACGCAGTTTCTTCATTGTTTACAAACGGATAATTATCACCAATATGATAGTCTATACGCGGATCAATCTCAAGATCCTTTCTTATTACATCTTCATTTTCTTTAAAATATTTCTCTGACTGCCAGTACCCTTGTAAGTGATAACACCTTTGCTTTTGTGATAGGTCGTGTTTCATAAAATTGACATAGCTAAAACTGTCACCAATGCCAACTTGACTTAAAACATAATTGTCTTCAACGCTATTGAATATTATATTTTTAAATTCACTAAGCTGTGGCCTTCTTAAATTTTGATTACCATAAAAAGATAAATCGTATTTTATGCAGTGGCCGTATTTTTCTTGTAGGTTTCTAGCGCAAGCCCATTGGAATAGCTGATTGCCCAATCCACCCATTATTGTCATATTAATCATCTTATTACCATGTAATTAAAGTTTTGCGGTTGTAGTTTTTCTTGTAGGTTTTGTATACAAAAACTTTCATAGGTAATAGCTTCTCCATGCGTAGATCGTATCTTCTCTAAGTTGTCATATGTCAGTGTTGTTTTTTCCATAAGCTCCTGATTACACGTCCAAATCATTTCATTTACTTGCCCCTGTCTAAATGGATAATTATACCATATGATGTCTGGAACACAAATCTTATCTGTAGAAAAAAAGCAGTTTTCTATTGTTATATCCATACGAATTCTAACAACAAAATCGTATTTCATTCCTGATTTTTTAAGTAAGTCAAAACAATCTTTAATTTTAAAGTATTGAAAACTTAGTTGGTCATGATTTGTGGCATTATTTTTTTTAATTAAATTTTCATTATACTCATCAACCCTTATGTCTACTAGGTTAAATTGATCTGGCATCAAATCCTTTATATATTTTTCTGTTATCTTTTCTGGAACATTTAAATTTATCTTTTTGTAGTCCGGACTGTTAATATGATCTAACCTTTGAGGCTTGTCCCAAGTAGATACAAAAACATCGCAATTTTCAAAAATTTGTGCGTGATTTTTAACGCAGTATTCAAATGTTCTGGTGCTTCCAGAGTAACATAGGGCTATTTTATTCATTGTAGTAATACCTCAAATTTGTACATCCGACTTCCAATTCTACTTTTACACAATCAATTTTTTGACTTCTAAGCATGTTTATTAATCTATTTGAATCTTCGTAAACACAGACGTTCTGATATCCTTTTATAACTTCTAATTTTGCGTTTGGGTCTGATGACTCCAACCCAATGTACTCTACATCGCCAAGAAGCTCTTTAATTTTAGGTTCTACACATTGTGGTCTGGCGCTTAAAATAATTTTATTTGAACACAAATGAAACCTTTCAATACAAGGCTTAATTGGTTTTACCTTTTTTGTGTCTATATCCTTAAAATTTACAAAGCTTTCGTCATCTATGTATTCATCTTCAGCAATTATTAAACTATTGAATTCGTCAGAGCCAATAAACCTACACCTTTTACCATTGATTAAATTTTCACCCCGATCTGTCCAAAGTATAATTTCTTCATATGTTTTAAAAAGCGTGTAGTCAAAGTCAAATATGTATATGTCATGCATTTTTAATTCTTGATTTTAACTCTGTTGAAGATATACCTCTTGTGTAAGGTATATAAACCAATACTATATTATTATTATCTAACCATTCTTGTGTAAAGTTCATTTGTTGGTAGTAATCTTTTTTGCACCAGTCATCACCAATCGCAATAATGTTGGGCTTGACCATAAGTATCGTTGGTTTGCTGTCTTCACCGCTTATATTTGGTACAATTTCATCAACAATACCAAAATTCTTTAGAGCCTGCTCTCTTTCTTTATAAGACATTATTGGAGCTTTGCCCTTGTAAGATTTAATAAACTCATCTGTATTTAGAGACACAACAAGTTTGTCTGATATATCGTTACATTTTTTCAAAAAGTTCATATGTCCATAATGAAAAAGGTCAAACGTCCCACCCGTATATAGTATCATATGTTTCTCCATTTTTTAGCACATGCCCGTGGCGATAAGTTGTCCAAAACAAATTGTCTAGGTGAATAATTTTTAATATTAGACATAAATTTATCAAAGTCTTCTTTCCAGCTTTCTGTGTCGGTAATTAAACCGCAATCATCTGAAAATGAAGAAGCTGTTGTTGCTGGCAGTTCGCGTCCGGGTAAAAAATTTCTCCACATAGTTGGACCCCATTCATCGCGCAAAGATTTTACATCCACAACATAAATAGGGGTATTACAACTCATAGCCTCTTGAAATGCAAAACCTTGACTTTCATGACAGCCAACCCATATACAATACGGGGCTTGACTCATCGCTTCCAAGTAGTCATTTTCGTTATAAGATCCATATTTAAAAACTGTAAAGTCTTGCTTAAAATAAAATAAAACTTCTTTGAATAATTCTGGATCTCTGTTCTTGTAGTAAAGTACGGGCTTACCAGTTTTTTGTTTCGGTATAAACCTATCTACATCTACTGGAAATGGAAGTGCTGTACATCTTATGTCTGGCCTAATCATGTGAGTAAGGTCTTTGTTCCATTCCGACAAGCAGTTCA